>FWPV01000381.1_pt1 | contig 143674 bp, 113 predicted proteins | sample 2228371 | NCBI WGS metagenome assembly FWPV01 (sample SAMEA103939776, study PRJEB20133) | metagenome | reverse complement strand
CGACAAGTGGGCTTGATTGCTACGACTACAGTCAATGGCATATTTCTCATTGGCAGTACAGGGGTCGAAAAAGGCGACGCAGGGGTGCCATTGGGCTATGATCTTTTGCAAAATTATCCGAATCCTTTCAATCCATCGACGTGTATTGTTTTTAAAACCCCTCAACAAGATCGAGTTACAGTGGATATCTACAATCTTATAGGCCAACAGGTATGCAATTTGGTCGATCGAGAATATTTCCCTGGCAGTTATGAACTAATATGGAATGGTCAGGATAGCCATGGAGAACCGGTGGCAGCTGGTATTTACCTCTGTCAGATGAAGGCGCGATCCTTTTCAAAGACAATCAGAATGGTATTGACCCGATAAGGTGAAAATATAGATTTTTGTCGGGCGCGTTCGCTTAGCGGTAAAGGAGGGCAGGGTATCAAAGAACGCGCCCTTTATTTTATTTCTTTTTAAAGATCGCCTGCCAGCCGGTTCCGCTCTCCATCAGCGAGGGCTGATATAATTTACTAACACTGCTTGCTGGTTCGATGATGTAAAAGGCATCGGGGGAAATATCTTTCACCGTCGCAAGGATATCCTTCAATTGTTTCCTCATACAGACGATGATCAACATCGTCACAGGACCGTTTTTCCCTTGTCCAGTAAAGGTTGTAACCGCATAACCGTTTTCTCGTAGGGTGGCGCTCATCAAGGTATCATGTTGTGGTAAAATGATACGCAACACCGAATAACCAAATGCTAAACGGCGTTCGATATAAATGCCGACCACATTACCAGTGGCAAAACCCAGAGCGTAGAAGATGGTTAAAAGTGGTTCTTGGGTTACCTTTTGCAATACCTTGGCGACAACGATTAGCCAAAGACTGATCTCGAGAAAACCCAACAGGAAGGCAACCTTGGTTCTTCCGTGCACAATGCTAATGGTTCGTACGGTTCCTAATGTAACGTCTGTAACACGGGCAAGGAACACTGCTATCCCTAAAAGAAGTGTAGATACGTCCAAATGTAAACCCTCAAAATAATTTTGATGTTTATAATAACCAATCAACCGTCCGAAAAAACCGTTGAGTGGACCCCAAAATATGAGATCGTGTAAAAACTGTTATTTATTAGGTACTCTGAGATGCTCACCTGTTTGCTCGGCAATGATGCGATACCAAGCCGGCGGATATCCAGGATGCTTCACTTGTTTCAGCTCCGTCTTTATATTGCCATCTAGATATTTAACTAGCAAGAATTCCCCCAATTTTTTCCACCGGGCGACGGTGCTCTCTCCAATACGGAGACAATAATCGGAGAGGTAATCGCGGCACTGTTGCGGTGAAGATTTGTATAGTGCCAAAGCGGTGCGATCAATTTCATCGATGTCGGCTAAGAACTGACCTTCCAGTTCTTGTTGCACCTTTTGGATGTCCTGAATCATATCGGAATATCTGGAATAAGCCCAATTGGCAACAAAGTTAAATACCCACCAAGCCGAGTCCCAGGTGAATTCGAAGAACGAACCGGTTCCAACAGCAAAGCTTTTAGGTATACGTTGAATGCCACAGTACATGGGTACATAGACCGTGGTATATGTGTCATCCACTCCAAACCAGAGGATGCCGCCGATGGGGTCGGGAAGGTTAGCTCGCGATTGAGCGATAAAGGAAAAGCCGGTTTGTTGGGTGGAGATAGCCCTTTCGTTGAAATATTTGATGCTATCCACTTGCCAGGTCAAAGGACGCCATCTGTAGGGGAGGGCAAACGGCCCAGCGCCGACGTCTTTGGTCATATCGAATTCGGTGCCTTCAAAATGATCGCGCATCAATTGCATGACATCGCGGACGGTCAGTTTTTTATCCGGTTTGATCCATAGCGGTAGCGGTTCGGCGTTTGCATCGAGACCTTTGACCCAATCGCTGGAGAGATTTAAAGAGGGGGCCGCTCGTCGAAAGCCGCTCCAAACACGCGCGTCGCAAAAACGCCTGGATGAAAAAGTATCGGGTGAATAAGCATCGGCAAAACTAAAGTCCTTGTCTTCGCCGGAAAAATATTTTTTTTCGCGAGCAAACGAGATGACATCCGGTGAATATAGGCAGTTCTGTGGATCATTCAACGGAAATTGCCGAATACGCGCCTGGTTGGCATGGCCGCAAATATAGCCGTCAGGGACGCGTCGCGCCACCCATACGGCTCCCTTATTTTCTGGACCTTTGCCAATCATCTCCATAATCCACACCTCGTTGGGATCGGAAATAGAGAACGATTCCCCTTCGCTGCAATAGCCGTATTCGGCAACAAGATCTGTCATGATTTTGATCGCTTCTCGGGCGGTCTTGGCCCGTTGTAGGGCCAGATACATCAGACTGCCGTAATCCACGCCACCTTGTGGATTGTGCAATTCTTCGCGGCCACCAAAGGTGGTCTCTCCGATGGCCACTTGATGTTCGTTCATGTTGCCGACGACAGAATAGGTATAAGCCACCTGTTTAATTTTGCCAAGATATTTTCCAGTGTCCCATTCATAGACATCGATGAGAGTGCCTTCAATATGGCGGCCAGCAGGAAAATAATATAGCTCGCCGTATAGGGTATGGGAATCGGCGGCATAGGTGATCATAGTGGAGCCATCGGCAGAGGCGCCACGAGTGATGAGAAAGTTGGTACAGGCTTTAATCTGGATCGATGGCCATGCCGTTAAAATAATGATAATCCCCAAAATAATAATTTTTTGTTTCATTGTTTCTTTACCTCCATCCTTTTGCGTGGTCAATACCGTGTATTAAAATTACTACCGTTAGAGTACCCTTTTCAGAAACCTTCTCGAATCACCTCCCCAATGGTCTGAATAGCCTTTTCGATAGTTGCCTCATCGCTCATGGTATAATTGAGTCGCATGGTCTCTATGCCTTGACAAGGATTTGTATAGAAATATTTCCCTGGCACAAAGGCCGTCCTTCTTTCGATACATTTCCAGTATAATTTTTCTAAATCGACGCCTTTCGGCCCTTCAGCCCAGATGAACATGCCCCCTTCTGGCTTTGACCAAGAATAGTCTGGGGGGAAATATTTATCCATTGCTTTTAGCATTGCTTCCTGTTTTGGTTTATAAAGGTTGATGATTTTCGGTAGCTGACGATCCAGATAACCTCCGGAAAGATATTCACTCGCTAAAGCCTGATTGAAGGTGCTGGAGTGTAAATCTATGCCTTGTTTGGCCAGCACCAACCAGCGGCGGATGGGTTCGGGCGCCACATAGATGCCGATTCGTAATCCTGGGGCGAAGACTTTGGATAGCGTTGTCGTATACACCACGCGTTCGGGCGCAAGAGATTTGAAAGGCACAATGGGCTCACCACGATAGCGAAGGTCACTATAGGGATCATCTTCAATCAAGAGGGCGTCGTATTTTTCAATGATCTCGATGATCTGTTTGCGCCGTTCCAGAGGAATGGTTCGTCCAGTTGGATTTTGAAAAGTCGGCACGAGATAAACGAATTTGACGCGATTTTTTCTCAAGACCTTTTCCAATTCGTCGGGGATCAAGCCGTCGTCATCCATTTTCATGCAAAAATAATGGGGTTCGTAGGGATTGAACGCTGAGATAGCACCCAAATAGGTTGGAGACTCGACGGCGACGCCATCTCCTTTGGAAATGAGGATCTTTCCGATTGCATCCAAAAGCCCTTGGGAACCACTGGAAATACAAATCTCTGCTGCAGTGGTTTGAATGCCTTTTTTAGCAAGGTAGGGAACCAACGCTTCGCGCAGCGGCATAAAACCCTCAGTGGGGTCGTATTGCAATGCCCGCGAAGCATATTTGCTCAATACCTTCTCAGTTAGCTCTTCGATAATATCCAACGGAAAACTCTCGGGTGCTGGAATGCCACCGGCCAGTGATATCATTCCAGGCTGCGAAACTACTTTGAGAATTTCACGAATTACATTGGCACCCATGTTTTTTGTTCGTTTGGCTAACAGCGCTTCATAATTCATCATGAATTTTTTCCTTTCTCATTCGTGAATTTTTTACGTATCAACGTAAGAAATTTATCGTTTATTTTCAAGCGAAATTGGCAATTAAATGATCCTCAAAATTTAGCTTTCAAAACTATCGACATTGACTTTACAAATTCAATCAATTTTAGTATATTTGAGTCAATATTTAATTGTGGCTATTGAAATTTTTTGTCTGGATACTGCACTTTAAGATTTGTGTCATCTATGCTTTTGATTTTTCCTCAGACAACTCACTGTACGACTATAATAGGTTCTAAAGGATAATTGACTCAGAATCCGAGTGAAAATTGGATCTTATGTTTTTTATTAAGATCATATAGACCATGATTTAGGTTTTGTTTTTAAAATCCAAGGATCAAAGTATAAAGAATGATTGTTTGAATGAAGAAATTAATCAAGATATGTTTAGTGCTAACGGGGCTCCTTTTATTAGTGGTGGTTTTTCTGCCAGTAAGTCGTGAACGACTGGATAACAGCAAGTGGCAATCCTTGCGTATCTACGATTGTAATGGGGAGTTATTGCGAGAATTATTATCGGATGAACAAGGCCGTGGTGTGTGGATTTCCATAGATAATATATCCCCCTATCTCATCGCCACCACCATCGCTGTAGAAGATAAACGTTATTATCATCATTTTGGTATCGATCCCATGGCGATGGCGCGGGCGGCATGGTCCAACTTGCGCGCAGGTCGTGTGGTTTCTGGCGGATCGACTATTACCCAGCAATTGGCTCGGCATATGTACCGCTTGCCTCACACTTGGCCAGCCAAGATACTACAAGCGCTTTTAGCTGTGAGACTGGAAATATACCTCAGCAAGCGGCAGATACTGGAACAGTATCTTAATCGCATCCCTTATGGTAATCAATTATTCGGGATCGAGGCTGCCAGCCGTACTTATTTAGACAAACCTGCTGGCGATCTTTCATGGTCTGAGGCGGCTTTTCTGGCGGGTTTACCAAAATCGCCAACACGTTATAACCCTTATCTCTATCCCAATCGTGTGCATCGGAGGCAGCAGCAGATATTAAAAATATTACGGCAACGAGGACACCTCGATGAGGATCAATATCGTATGGCCGTTGCGATGCCGTTGAGAATAATTCCTGCAGAGAGGAAATTCAAGGCGCCTCATTTTTGTCAGATGGTCGCCTCTAAACTGCGGGAGATGTCAATTCCAGAAGATCGTCGGATCATGTCTACTTTGAACGGTTCCTTACAGAGCACCATAGAAAAACTGACGGCCAGCCACATTAAAACACTGAACAGGCATCACGTCACCAATGCCGCAGTGATCGTGTTGGAAAATGCCACCAATAGGGTCAAGGCTTGGGTTGGCTCGGCCGACTTTTTCGATGTCCATCACCAGGGGCAGGTCGACGGTGTGCTCGCCTTGCGCCAACCTGGTTCGGCCATAAAACCTTTTATTTATGGATTGGCATTGGAGAATGGCTTTACTGCTGCCGATATTTTACCCGACATCGAAACACACGCCGCCACCGAAGGGGGTGATTTTCGGGTTCATAATTATGATGAAAAATATCACGGTCCGGTTCGCTTACGGACGGCATTAGCTTGCTCTTACAATGTCGCCAGCGTGCGATTGCTTCAACGTTTGGGACCAGACCTGCTTTTATCTAAATTGCGGCTGGCTGGTTTAACCAGCCTTGATCAAGCTGCCAGTTATTACGGACTTGGGTTGACCCTTGGCAATGGCGAGGTCAGGTTACGCGATCTGACCAACGCCTATGCTGCTCTAGCACGACAAGGTGAGTTCCTGCCGATTAATTTTTTCCAACAGCTTTCTTCAGATCGCCGAAAGGAGCAACCGCCCTCATACTTTATTTTTCCACCAACGGTAGCCTTCCTGTTAACAGATATCCTGTCCGATCCCGTGGCGCGTGCACCAGCATTCGGATTGGGTTCCCCTTTACGGCTGCCATTCGCTTGTGCAGCGAAAACTGGTACTACCAAAGATTTCCGCGATAATTGGACGATAGGCTTTACCCGTGATTACACCGTAGGCGTCTGGGTCGGGAATTTCGATGGCCAACCCATGCAGAAAATCAGCGGCATTACCGGCGCTGCTCCATTGTTTCGCGATGTGATGATGACTTTACACCAAAAAGAATATCCACCTAATTTTCTACCCCCCAAAGGAGTGGAGAGAACTACCATTTGCGCAGCCTCGGGGGCTAAACCAACTCCACAGTGTCCAGGCGTCCTGCAAGAGTGGTTTTTGCAGGGAACTGTACCGAGAGAAACATGCAGCGTACACAAGCGCATCGCCATTGACAGACGCAGCGGATCGATGGCCGATAGCAAAACCCCGCAGAGGTTCATCAAGGAGGTTGTTTTTGAAGTATGGCCGCCGGAATATCACGGCTGGATGCAATCGGTTGGGCTTTTGCAAGCGCCCCCTCTCATTGCTGCTGCTACCGATGAAAAGACGACGCTGGCTATCATTTTCCCCGATGATGGCGATATGTTTAAAATAGATCCGATTCTCCGTCGCGACTACCAAACGATCACCTGCGAAGCGCTGGTGCCACCAGGCATATCTGAAATAGAATGGGTCATCGATGATGTTACCATAGCAAAAAAAAAGAGTCCATTCAAGCTTCAATGGAAATTACAGCTTGGAGAGCATACTTTGCAGATAATTGCGAGACGAAATGATCAACTCATCAAAAGTAATAAAGTACGTATCAATGTCTATTAATAATGAGTCTTGAAGAGGGTTTAGAAATTCAAACAATGTTTCAGCCAGCGTTCGTGAAACATAAACTTTTGTTTAGAATGTGAAGAGAGATAATAGCTAAAAAAATTATTTTACCAACGCATGAAGGAACAAAGCACCCAAGCCCTTTGTTAAAAATTAAGGTCATCTCGTGCTTATTAGATTAATCAGTCGAACCTAATTTTTATAGATATTTAAAGGATTTGAGGGTAGGTTTACGTGACGGGTCGTGGTATTATCATCGCAAAGCAGGGGGATATGGTGCAGATAGAAGTTAAACCTGGGGGGAATTGTGCGGGTTGCAACGCCTGTATTGTAAACAATACCAAGTCAGTTGTTATTGAAGCTCGCAATGATATAGCGGCAGAAACAGGTGAAGAGGTGTATTTTCAGGTCCAGCCACATCGGGTGGTTGGTTATTCGCTACTGATTTTTATTTTGCCTCTCATCATGATGGTGATAGGATATTTTGTCGGTTTTATGTGGTTGCCACGACCGCAGGCAATGGAAGAAGGGATTGCCATTGCGACTGCCCTGATAGGATTGATTATAGGCTTTTTGATGGTGAAAGGATATGATAAGATGTTGGTGGGGCGGCGGCGATGCAACGCTCAGGTTATTGGTCGCGCATCGGAGATGATTTTTCAAGGGACGTTATGTAATGAAGGATGATTTTCTTATACTAACCAAGGGAATGGATAGGTATTTTATGCGGATTCTAAGAAACGTGGTTTTTTCGGTACTATTATTGGCAATAACGGTGGTCATGCCTGAGGGAGATATGGATATATCTACCGATTGCCGAATTCTCTCCAGCTCCGATCGTCATTTAGTCATTGAGTTCAAACCGCGAGGATGGCAAATTGATACGACCATCGTTCATGGCAAACAATCGGTCAAAGTTTATTTTTTAGGGGCAGAGCTAATTGCTGAGCCAGGAGAATGGCCAGTGCCCAGGCGAACACTGATCCTTGGCGTGCCGCCTGAGGGAAAAGTTACTGCTCAGATTCTGGATGCAGAGTATGAAATGCTATCGGTGCCATCACTGCTGCCAACGCCTACGTGGCGACGCCTTGACGAATTGACGGCCATCGAATATCCACAATCAACAGGGAAAATCCCCTCTGAAGCTTCATCCTTATTAATTTTGGGGGAACCTTATCTTTTTCGTGACCAGCGAGTTGTTAAATTGATGCTGCAGCCATTGCAAATCGTCAGTGAACAGGAGGTAAAGAAAACTACGAGGTTGGTTGTTCGCTTGGATTTTGCCTTCAAAGGTGAATCGACGGCAAATAGTCCAACCATGGCGCAAGATGAAGTGGTATATAAGAATCTTATATTTAACTACGAACAGGCACGCTCCTGGCGTTTACAACCCCCAAAAATGCTGAAGAAAACTGTAAGACCAGATTTTAGCGAAGGTCCCTGGTATAAATTGATTATACGTGGTGATGGTCGTGGTGGTATGGAGGGAATATATAAGGTAGATGTTACGACTTTGAGCCGGGCGGGAATTCCAGTGGGAACGATTGACCCGCGCACCATTAGAATTTTCAATAATGGCGGCAGGGAATTGCCGCAAAATCCTGCTTCAACGCGACCGGATTCACTCATCGAAAACAGCATCTTCGTCGCCGGCGAAGAAGACGGGCGGATGGATAGTGGCGATTATATACTGTTCTATGGACGTTCGTTAGAGGGTATTGAATATGTGAATTCCGAAAAGAAGTGGCGCCATTACATCAATCATTACGGGTACGAAAATGTTTATTGGCTTACCTTTGGTGGCAAGAGAGGAAAGCGCATGATCGTTCGTCCTTCTCTTCCATTACAGGGAACGCCAGAAACCTCATTTCGAGATCTGGTTTTTATGGAGGAGGAAAAGAAGAACATCTATCAATCGGGCGTCGATTGGTTTGGTTTCGAGTTTGCTAACGAAAAAAGGTCGTTTAATCAGACGTTTGTTTTGCCAGGGGCGGCTGTGTCCGAGGCCGCTTCATTCCGCTTGCAAGTTGCTGCGACAACTTCTGGCTATCATAACATGAAAATGTTCGTTAATGGCAATTACGTGGGGAGGGTAGAAGTTTTCGGGCAAGCAGGTGCGTATACTTTAAAATCGGCGGAGTTTAACGTTGCTGGTGTGTTGATAGAAGGTAATAACAATATTAGCATCCAATATGAATCCAGCTCCGATATCACCCAAGCTTTTATGGATTGGATCGAAATCGAATATTCACGACGATTTCACGCTGCAAACAATCAATTAATTTTTCACGCACCGCTGCGCACAGGTACAGCCCTCTATCAGATCGATCAATTCAGTAACGATGAGATCGCGGTTTTCGATATCACCGATTTTTCCGAGGTGACACGTATAATCGGTGGAGAGAGCTCCAATCGCTCGATCAGGATGGCCGATGAGACCAGAGAGGATATATCGAAACGGTATATAGCACTGACGCCAGCCGCCTATCGCTCGGTGGCGGAAATTCGACCGGCGACACTGGCAAATCTACGTAACCCACGAAGTGTGAACTATATTATCATCACTCATGATCTTTTTTATCAACAGGCGTTACAATTGGAGAGCCTGCGAGAAGATTTTAATCCTGCAGACCGTTTGAGTACCGAGGTGGTCAAAATATCGGACATTTTTAATGAATTCAGCTGGGGATTGACAGACCCTACAGCCATTCGTGATTTTTTAGCGTATGCACAACGCCATTGGGGAAATCCCGGATATGTCCTTTTATTTGGGGATGGCCATTTTGATTATCGCAATATTTATAAATATGGAACTACTAATTTTATTCCACCATACGAGACCGCCGATCGCATCGAAACAGCCACACGAGCGGTGGATGACTGGTATACCTATACCAAGGGGTCGAGTTACGGTATGCAGATGGCTATCGGTCGCTTACCGGTGCAAACGGTGGATGAGGCGCAGGCGGTGGTCAATAAGATCATTGCTTATGAGACGAAATTCGAGCCGGGTGAATGGCGTAAAACCATTGTTTTGATGGCAGATGATGAATTAGGCTCGGGCGGTCGTCCGGATGTGGTAGATCATACGCGACAAACCGAATGGTTGGCAGAGAATTATGTTCCCACCCTCTTCAATGTCAAGAAAATTTACCTGACCGAATATCCTGGGGTACGCACGGCCAGTGTGTCTGGTATCACCAAGCCCTTGGCCAATGAAGCGCTATTAGCCAGCATCAACGAAGGATGTTTGATCCTCAATTTCATCGGTCATGGCAACGATGAATTGTGGACCCATGAGCGAGTGCTACATGCGCCTAATGATTTTGAGAAAATACAGAATAACGGTCGTTATAGCGTATGGATAGCTGCGACCTGCGAATTTGCTTTCTGGGACCAACCACAAAAGCAGAGCCTGGCTGAACGCTTGCTCAATGTCGCCAATCGCGGCGCTGTGGCTCTTATCGCTTCCTCTCGGCTGGCCTATTCTGGTGATAATGCAGCATTCAATTATGCCCTTTTCAGTAAACTATTCAATAATTATGCGAGCACTGGTCTGACCGCTCGACTCGGCGATGCGGTGATGTTAGCCAAAGCAACCTCTTCTTCCAGTCAGATTAATAATGAGAAATACATTTTATTGGGTGATCCGGCGTTACGGTTAGGGGCACCGCGGAACACCGCTTTGGTGGATCGCATCGCGCCAGCAGATACTTTGCAAGCTTTGATGCGGATGGGGGTTTATGGTTCTCTATATAAAAACAGCGAGCCCTGGGATGCTTTTAATGGCAAAATTATTCTGCGCGTTTTTGATGCGCGAAAAAAACAGCAATATATCACCGCCGAGGGAATCAAGGTAGATTACATCTTGCCTGGCAATACGATATTTCGAGGTTACGCTGATGGCAGAGATGGCAAATACGGCGTCCAGTTCATCGTCCCCAAGGATATCAGCTATGGCGGTAAAGATGGCCGTATCAGTTTATACGGCTGGAGCGGCACCGAAGAAGCCACGGGTTTCCTCGGCAACCTCGTCGTCGGAGGTACTGCTGTTGATCTCATCGATCACCAGGGACCGGAAATTCGCATCCACTTTGGAAAAGAAAATTTTTCTGCAGGAGATTATACAACCCAGAATCCCGTGCTGCATGTAATCATATACGATTCATTAAGCGGCATCAACATTGCAGGAGACATTGGCCATCAAATCGCCATGACCTTGGATGGTGCAGACCCCAGAAATATCACTGAATATTTTCGCTACGACACTGGTAGCTACACCAGAGGGACTCTTAAATATCAATTGAATAACCTTGCCGCAGGTCATCATACGATCGGCATCAAGGCATGGGATAATTCCAATAACTCTAATTATGTGGAAACCTATTTCACCGTTGTCGTCGATTCGGCATTGAAGATACGCAATGTATTGAGTTACCCCAATCCCATGCGCAATCGAACCCAGTTTACCTACGAGCTCAGTCAGGACGCCAATGTTAGTATAACCATCTATTCGGTGGCGGGTCGCTTGTTGCGCAAACTACCAAAGGTGTGGAGTACGGTTGGTTTTAATGTCTATCCAGAAGAGTGGGACGGCACCGATGACGATGGCGATCTACTGGCCAATGGCGTTTATCTTTATCGTGTACATGCAGAAACTGGTCCGAGTCCGGATCGGATGCAGACTAACGAAATCGGTAAAATCATCATTATGAGATGAATCAGGGGACTTTTATTTTTGAAGGCGAGCGATATGAGACAAAAATAAGCGGAAAATTACCTTCACAACAGGAAAAGAGAGGGGGCTTGTTATTTCTTGTCTAATATTTCTCGTATTCTCCGCGCCAAAGTATCTATGGTGAAGGGTTTCTCCAATAAAACATCTTGCATGTTTTGGACGTTCATTTTTTCCATCACTTCCGCAGCATTACCATAACCGGAGATATACAGCACTTTCATGTGGGGACGCACTTTTTTGAGTCGCGCTGATAATTCCGGACCTGTAAGGTCGGGCAGCATCATATCAGTTATCAACATGTGGATGGGGTAAGGAAATTTTTTGCAGAGCAGCCAAGCCTCATCAGCATTTTGGGCATCCAAAACATGATATCCCTGCATCTGTAATAGGCGGATGATGATACGTCGCACCTCCTGGTCGTCTTCTACAAGAATGATAGTCTCCGATCCCCGTGGTAAAATATCCAGCATTTCGGGGGTGCTGGTTTGTGCCAAAGGTGCAGCAGATGGAGGGAAGTAGATACGGAATATGGTACCTTTGTTGGGCTCGCTTTGAAATTGGATGGTTCCTTTGTTTCGCTGGACGTAATGTTTCACAGTGGCCAAGCCCAAACCAGTACCGTTTGCTTTGGTAGTAAAAAAGGGTGTAAATATTCTTTTCTGCACTTCTTCACTCATGCCCACCCCGCTATCATGGATCGTGAGAAGTATATACTCCCCATGGGCGTAATTTATTCCGGGAATTTCCAATGATTTTTTAAGCAAGGCCTTTTTGAGCTCGATCAGCAATTTGCCGCCATGAGGCATGGCATCGCGTGCATTCACCACCAAGTTGACGATGATCTGTTCGATCTCAGCAGCATCTGCCTTGATATAGAGCGGTTCTGGGGGGCGGTGTACCATCAGTTCGATGTTCTCGCGTAAGATTCGTTGCAACATCTCGGCCATTTCAGCCACAAGGGTGTTGAGATCGAAAATCGTATGTTTAATTGGCATATGACGGTTAAAACCGAGAAGCTGTTTCGAGAGGGAAGCGCCGCGACCGCAAGTTTTAAGGATTTGTTCGACATAGCTTTGCCCTGGGTCATCTGGTTTAAGGCTCAGCGATAACAATTCACAATAGCCGTTGATGATGGTGAAGAGATTATTAAAGTCGTGTAGTACGCCGCCGGCCAGGCGCCCGAAGGCAGCCAATTTTTCCAACTGTTCGAGAGGCTTTGGGGCTTGTTTTACGGCGGGAGATGGCTCTTCGCCAACTTGAGCGTTCGCCGACTCTCCCGATGGTTCCTTTTTGATGGCTTCGCGCACGGCGGCCGGCAGACGAAACAGATGAATGTTGGAGATATAATCTGCCGCACCGGCTTTTAAGCATTCTACGGCCGATTCACTGTCGCCGTTGTTGGTCATCACAATGCAGGGTATCTGCGATTCTTTGTCTCTGAGAAGAGATAGAACTTGGTGGGCGTTAAAACTTGATAAATGATAATTGGCGATGATTAAGTCAGGCTTTTGGTCAAGCGCTGAGGTGAATTCTTCCGCAGAGGATACCCTTTGCCAAGTTTGTAACAATTTGGCCTGCATGAGTTGTCGGGCAATGGTGTTCGCCTGTTTTTCGTCTTTATCGACGATGATGACATGCAAGCCCGATTTCATTGCCAAGTTTTCCCCATCCATTAAAAGGTCATATCGGAATCGGAAATTTTAACCGCTTCCTCTAGATCGGATTGCTCCAAGAATAGGATGTAGATCAGAAGCATGATCATGCCAATGGTGACGGCAATATCTGCCACATTAAAAATCGGCCAGCGTTCCAAACTATAGCCAGGGAAATGGAAAAAAAGAAAACGAAAAGCTGGGAGATGAATGTCGAAAAATTCAAAATCCAAAAAATCAACTACTTGGCCACGAAAAATGCGATCATAGAGGTTACCCAGGGCACCGCCAAGAATTAGTGTCAGCGCCAGCCGTGGCCAAGGTTGATGTGCCTTTAATCGAAAGAGATAAAAGAGAACCATCATACTAGCAATGACCGCAAGGATGGTAAAAAGCATATGATTGTTTACTTGAATACCAAATGCCAGGCCGCGATTTTCCACATAAGTTAAACGAAAAAAACTCCCTATAATCGACAGCGAATCATGAAGTTGCATTGTTTGCCTGATAATATATTTGGTCGCTTGATCGAGAATAAAGATTACTGCAGCCACCAACAGAATACGATTGGTTCTCATAAGTTACTTTTTCAATTTTTCTTCTTTGGATTTGCATTCGATACACAGCCGGGCATGTGGTACTGCTTCTAAGCGCTCAGGGCTGATCTCTTTGCCACATTGCACACAGATGCCGTACTCTCCTCTCTCGATTCTTTCCAGTGCCAAATTGAGGTGATAGAGGAGATTGCCCTCCCGTGACGCGAAAAAGTATTGCTGCTCGCGGTCCATGGTGTCCGTACCCTGGTCGGCCATATGAAACGCATAAGCCGAATGGTCGCCAGAGACATCCTTCATGGCCGTATTGAGGCCACTGGATTTTAAATGCTCTAGCTCTCGCAATAGAATCTCGCGTTTTTCTAATATGATCTTTTTGTAATGTTCGAGCTGTTCTTTGGTCATTACTGTCCTCCACTTCTGTGTATACCAATAATTACGAAAATTTTTTGCTAATGCCGACGAGTATTTTTTCTTTATCGATGGTGGTTTCCTTAATAAACTCTCCGCCTTTTTGACCAATATGCAAGGATTCGCAGAGGGTTTCGTTTTGAATATATTCGGCTTGAACCGAAACCGCCTGCGCCAATTTTTCCGAGGTTTGCAGCCAGATTTCTATGCGATCTGTGACCTCAAAACCAGCTTCTTTGCGCATATTTTGTACACGGTTGACAAATTCGCGCGCCATCCCTTCATAGAGGAGCTCTTCGCTGATGTGTAAATCCAACGACACTGTAAGCTCACCATCGACTGCCGCGGCCGTGCCCTCTTTACTCTCGGTGCTGATGATCACATCTTCTGGGGTAATGTGCACCTCATGACCATCGATCACCAACGTCTTGCTCCCATATTCTCTGAGGTGGAGAATATCGGCATCTGTAAAATGACGAATGGCCTCTGCAGCTTTATTGACATTTTTGCCGAACTTGGGACCAAGATTTTTGAAGATGGGTTCTGCTTTAAACTTGATCAACTCCTTCTGATCGGCCACAAATTGCAGACGTTTGACATTTAATTCTTCGAGGATCAAATGCGACATGGACTGGATCATTTCACGGTGTTTATCATTGCGGACAACGACAGTGATGGTTGATAGCGGTTGACGCACCTTAATACCCGCTTCGTTGCGCAACGACCTGCCCAAGAAAACGATGCGTCGGACTAAATCCATCCGTGTTTCCAGTGATTCATCATAAAAATCAATGGGACTCTCATTAACCGCAGGATAGGTTTCTAAATGAACACTGTCCTTCCTATTAGGCTGACCAGTGGAGAGATTCAGATAAATTTCTTCTGCAAAGAACGGCGCCATAGGAGCCATTAATTTGCTGACAGTCAATAAACATTCGTATAGAGTTTGATAGGCGGCCAGTTTATCGTCGCCCATTTCCGATTTCCAAAAACGGCGCCGCGAACGTCGCACATACCAATTGGAAAGATCGTTGATGACAAACTCGGAGATGCTGCGACTCGCCTTGGTGAGATCATAGCGAGAAAGATTGTCATTGACCGAGCGGGTCAAGCTATAAAGCCTGGAACACAGCCAACGGTCTAATTCCGAACGTTTTTCGACGGGTATGCGTTTGTTAATGTCATATTTAAATTGGTCGATATTGGCATAGAGAACAAAGAAAGAATAGGTATTGGCTAAGGTGCCAAGGAATTTGCGAATGACTTCACGTACCCCTTCTGGATCGAATCTGGTTGGCACCCAAGGTGGACTCACGGTCAGCAGATACCAACGCAGGGCATCCGCTCCTTGGGCTTCGAGAAAATCAAACGGGTCAACGGCATTGCCGCGCGATTTGGACATCTTTTGTCCGTCTTTATCCAAAATCAACTCCAGGGAAACGCAGGTTTTATAAGCCGGTTGATCGAAAAGAAACGCCCCGATCACCAGCAAGGAATAAAACCAACCGCGTGTTTGATCTACCCCTTCGGAGATGAAATCAGCGGGGAAATTCTTGGCAAATTTGTCCTTGTTTTCGAACGGATAGTGCCATTGGGCATAAGGCATGCTGCCTGAATCGAACCAGCAGTCGATGACCTCCGCTACGCGATGCATTTCGCCAGAACACTGCTCACATCTGAGCAATATTTCATCGATATAAGGTTTATGCAAATCCAGGTCTTCGGCAAACGGTTGAGTCGCTTTGTTTTTCAATTCTTCCACACTGCCAATGCATTCCTGGTGACCACAGGAGCCGCATTGCCAGATGGGCAACGGCGTACCCCAGAAGCGGTCACGGGATAAAGCCCAATCAATATTGTTCTCCAACCACTCGCCGAAACGGCCCTCGCCCACCTCGCGTGGATACCATTGGATTTTTTTGTTCAAGGCGATTAATTTATCCTTAAAGGCCGTGGTTTTGATATACCATGATTTACGGGCATAATAGAGCAGAGGCGACTTGCAGCGCCAACAATGAGGATAGCTGTGTTCGATCGTTTCCACACGATACAGCAGCCCGCGCTGCTTGAGATCCTGAATGATGGAGCGATCGGCATCTTTGACAAATTGGCCTGCCCAAGGAATGATTTCCGCGGTAAATTTGCCACTATTATCCACCGGTTGTACGATCGGCAAGTCGTACTTTAATCCCAGTTGATAATCATCTTCTCCAAATGCAGGTGCGATATGAACAATGCCGCTGCCGTCGGTGGTGGTGACAAAATCGCCCAATGTGGTGTAATAAGCGCGCTTGTCTGGCTTGACGAATGTGTAGAAGGGTTCATATTCCCATCCGGCTAATTGCTCGCCTGTGAATTCAGCAACCACTTCATAGCTACCATCCAAGACCAACAGGCGCGACTTGGCCAGAATGAGATTATCCTCTCCATGCCGAACTTGGACATATTCGATTTCCGGATTAAAAGCCAGAGCTACATTGGAAATCAAGGTCCATGGCGTCGTCGTCCAAACCAAAAAATAAGTGTTATCCTTTCCTTTTAATTTTGCTTTTACAAAAATAGAAGGATCCTTTACATCTTCATAACCCAGCGAGACTTCATGGCTGGAAAGGGGCGTTTCACAATGCGGACAGTAGGGTAGAATTTTGAAACCCTGATAAATCAATTTTTTCTGCCAAAATTGTTTGAGAATCCACCAGACGGTCTCGATATAGTCGTTGGTATAGGTGATGTACGGATGTTCCAAATCCACCCAAAAGCCGATGCGGCGAGTCAGTTCGTCCCATTCTTGTTTGTACGACCATACACTCTCCTTGCATTTGGCATTGAAGGCGCCGATACCATACGCCATCACTTGATCTTTTCCATCCAACCCCAGTTGTTTTTCCACTTCGATTTCAACTGGCAGGCCATGAGTGTCCCACCCAGCTTTACGTTCGACGCGATAACCTTGCATGGTTTTCAGCCGGCAGACCGCATCTTTCACCGTTCTGGAGATCACGTGGTGGATACCAGGTCTGCCATTAGCTGTCGGTGGTCCTTCGAAGAAAACAAAGGATTTTTTTTCATCGCGTTCGCTGATACTGCGAGCAAAGATCTTATGCTGTTGCCAGTAATCCAATATTTCTTTTTCGATGGCCGGAAAGTTGAGTTTTTCTGTTAAAACCTTATACATAAAGAGTCCTGTGCCTATTCTTTAATCGTAAAACTTTTGCAAGAATCTATAGATATTTCTTAATAATCGGTCCGAGTTTTTGGATGGTATTGGTTGGCCAAACTTTTCGATCGGTTATTATCGCATTAGCCAAGGCATTACCACAACTGCAATTTTGTTCTTGGGGAATTTGGACTACAGCCCGACGGATCAACTCCTGCGCCGTGGCAACATTCTTGTTCAGATTTTCGACAACCATTTCAACCGTGACCGATTTCAGAGTCTCTGCTTCCCACCAACAATCGTAATCGGTCACCATAGCCAAGGTGGCATAACAGATCTCCGCTTCACGCGCTAGTTTGGCTTCACAAATCTGCGTCATGCCGATCACATCCATGCCCCAGCTACGGTAGAGTTTCGATTCCGCCAGAGTCGAAAAAGCCGGTCCTTCCATATTCACATAGGTACCACCCCAGCGAATGGGCAGTTGCATTTTTACGCCTTCGTCGTAGAGAATTTTTCGTAAATTCGGACAAAGCGGCTGAGCAAAGGAAATATGTGCAACAATACCCTCCCCAAAAAACGTGCTGGGACGCCCGTGCGTAGTGCGATCAACAAATTGATCGATAATGATGATATCCAGAGGTTTCCATTCCGCCTTAAAAGAACCGACTGCAGACACCGAAATAATCCACTGGACATCCAGCAGCTTCATACCGTAGATATTGGCTCTATTATTCACCTCCGTCGGCATGATGTGATGACCTTTCCCATGCCTTGGTAAAAACACCACTTCTCGACCCTCCAGCTTACCAAGGATATATTCATCCGAAGGATCGCCAAACGGCGTGGTGATTTTCTTTTTTGTTATCCCCTCCAGCCCTTCCATTTGGTATAAACCCGAGCCACCTATGATTCCAATTCTTGGCATCGATCATCATCCCTTTTTAGATTAGTTGGTCATAGTTCGCGGATTATCGTGCGTAATAATGTTTTAAATACCGGTGCCATCTCAGTGGCTACTTTGTTAACTTTTTCATGGGTGATGCTGTTCGCGATTTCAGGCAAAGCCTGATCAGTAATAGCATTTATGGCTAAAACTTCCATGCCCAGTTGTCGGGCTACTAACGTTTCCGGCACCACCGACATTCCCACGGTATCGGCACCCATGATTTGCAGCATTCGGATTTCGGCCCTGGTCTCGTAGGAGGGGCCAGTTACGGCAGCATAAACGACTTCAGGTAATTCAATGCCCATTTCATCAGCTACTCGCTGGGCTATTTGACGTAATTTTTGACTATAGGGTTCGCTCATGTCTGGAAATCGCTCACCCAAAAACGGGTCGTAAGGGCCAATGAGAGGGTTGTTGCCCATTAGATTGAGATGATCTTTAACCAACGCAAGGGTACCCGCTCGTAGATGGGGTCTGATCCCGCCAACAGCATTGGTAAGGATGAGCCGGCGAATTCCTAATTGATGCATTACGCGAATGGGCAAAGTAATTTGCTGTAAAGGATAACCCTCGTAAGCATGGAAGCGACCTTGCATGACAAATAGCATTTTACCTTCCAGCGAACCCATGACCAGTCGACCGCTGTGGAATTTTACCGTCGACTCTGGGAAATGGGGTATGTCGCTATAGGCAATAATCTGCGCTTGTTGGATTTCTTCTGCGAATGAACCCAAGCCGGTTCCCAGAACCAAGCCTAATTCGAGGGTGCGGTTTTCTTTTGAGGAAAGAAAAGTCGCTGCTTCTGATATTTGCTGTTTTAGGTTCAATGGTAAATCTTACTTTTTCTCTTTTTCTTGAATTTGCTGTCGCAAGAATTCGAGTTCTTGTTCTTGTTGTTGGCGATTTTTTTTCAGTTGTTGCAGTTCCTGCTCGATGTTTCTTTTTTTCAACTCTTCTTCAGATAAATATTGTTCATCCAATTCGCGAAGGTAGCGTATTTTTTGAATGGCTTTATGCCGATCTTTTTTCCATCCCATTCGCGAAAACCAATAACCTCCCCCAACTGTAGCGAGGCCAGTACCTACGGGAACGATGGAATTTCTGAGTTCATCATTGGCGCGGGAAATCATGTTACTCAGAAAAAATCCAACTCCCGCGGATAATAGTCCGCCACTCATGGTAAAAAGCCATAAATTATGATTGGTTTTATTTACTTTTATCTCTCGTTCACTGATAATGCGATTATTATGATCGAAAACAGGTCGCGGGCCGTATACTTTTACAATTTGTGACCTGTCGGCCCCCCACGAATGTCCCACCTCATTGATGAGGATGATCTGCTGTTCATCGACCTCTCGGATTTCGCCTGTCAGCTTTTCGCCATTTTTCATTTCAAGGGTTACGGTCTGTTTTTTCAACAAATGATCCCCTGAAAGAGCGATGCGATTGCTGCAATTGATAGAAAAAAGAAGCGAAAAAATCGTTACCGAACTAATCAGCCCCCCTTTAAGGTTATGGGAAAAGGTTCTCATCGTATTCCTATTCGACGATTTGATCAGATAATGGACCCTTGGGTCTTTCCGATTTATTCAGTAAATCTTCATCGGGGCTCGGACTTTTTGATCTTTCGAAGAAATTGGTTTGCATGCCCTCATAGGGAGAGTCGAATTTTCGTTCTCCCCGGATGATTTTGGGTTCCCCAGGCGATAGGGGAGATTTCTGCCCCTGACTACCTGAAGGGGAGGTCTTTATTTCTGATGTCGGTGTATCTGTACGCGGTAATCGACCTCGAAGGGTAATCTCATCGGATTTCTTTTCTTCGGGTTTGATATTTACATCCTCCATGCCAAGCACTTCCAATAACTCGATTTGCGATTCCAATAGATGACGTAGGCGACGGGAAAAAGATTCTTTTTGGGCTTTGAGTAAGCTGATTTCCGAACGTAAGGTTTGTAATTCTTCCCTGGCCTGTTCGACGATTTTTTCCGCTTTCAATTCCGCTTCATGAATCAGCAGTTCTGCCTCCCGTGCAGAATTCATACGAGACTCTTCCACAGTAGCTGTGGCTTTCATCAGGGTCTCCCGTAGGGTGTGCTCAACTTGTTGATAATCCCTTAACTGGGTGCGCAATTTTACGATCTCATCGGTGAGTTGATTTTTTTCTCGAATCAGCAATTCCAGTTCGTCGGCCACCATCATTAAAAAGGCTTCCACTTCCTCGGGATCAAAACCGCGCATGCTGCGTTTGAATTCTTGCTTACGAATGTCTAACGGCGTCAGTTTCACTTTGTTCTCCAAGTTTTTTAATTTCTCTCCCCAAAGATCGCCCGACCAATACGCAGCATAGTTGCTCCTTCCTCGATGGCGATCTCAAAATCATCGCTCATGCCCATAGATAGATGTTGGATGGATAGGCCATGAGCAACGAGTGATTCTTTCAATTTACGCAATGTTTTGAAACAAGCCCGGATACGCTGGATATCACTGGTCAATGCGCCGATGGTCATCAATCCTTTTAACTGCAGGTGATCCATGGTTGAGATCTGCCGCGCCAGTTCGCCAGCTTGCGCGGGTGGAATGCCGAACTTGCTAGCTTCGCCAGAGGTATTCACCTGCAGAAATACCGGCTGGATTTTGTTCATTTTCATCGCTGCTTGATTAACCGCAATCGCTAAATGAAGCGAATCGACCGATTGAATGACCTCCATAAACTCTAATGCTCGTTTCACCTTATTGGTCTGCAGATGGCCGACCATATGCCAGTGTAAATCCGTCTTGCCGAGCTTTTGATATTTATTCCATGCCTCTTGAATACGGTTTTCACCGATGATCGTAATGCCGTAACCCCGTGCCTCCAGGATTTTATCGACTGGCACTGTTTTGGTCACCGCCACGATGATGATAGAGGACGGATCACGACCACAGCGTTGGCATGCTGCGTTTATTCTCTCCTTGATGACCGCGATGTTTTCCTGAATGGACATAACTATTTTAGTTTGAACATATAATTTATCTAATTTTCCTTTTAAATGCAATTAAAATTTGTCTTTGATTATTATAGAGTTGTCGTCGATAGTAAACGTTTTTTACAGGATTATCACCACTATTAATAAAATTTATAATGAGTGATCGAATGCTTTTTATTTTCATTGAAGGAAATAATTAGAATATCAACAGGATGGATTATCGATGTATAAGATGAATTCCTTGATAATCCGCTTGCAAAAAGTTATTTTTTAATGTAAATTTAGAGTTTGTATACTCATGCGGTAAATTCGGTGTTAATAAGTTGCGTGCCTAAATCACGCACAAGGGGTGATGGGCAACGAGCTTGAAGCGAATTTCGCAGAAAATTTAAATAATAACTATCGATAGGACTTTTATCGTTTTGAACCCATTGCTCGCTGATTACTGTGTCGCTCGATGAAAACTTGAATAGATGACAGAGGATCCGCACAGACACAACGAAAAAATTAAAAAAATAACCAAACAGAAGGAACCCCAAATATGCGCATTTTGTCTGGCATTCAACCCTCTGGCGGGTTGCATCTCGGCAATTATTTTGCGATGATGAAGCGGATGATCGAATATCAGGAAAATCATACGCTTTTCTGTTTTATTGTCAATCTTCATGCGCTTACCAGCGTTTTCGACGCTGATTTATTGCGCAAAAACACTTTTGAAGCAGCCTGCGATTTTCTAGCTTTGGGCATCGATCCGGAGAAATCTTATTTTTATATCCAGTCGGATGTTCCTGAAGTCACAGAGCTCACCTGGATTCTCTCCAATGTCACCCCCATGGGGTTGTTGGAACGAGGACATTCCTATAAAGATAAATTGGCCAAGGGTATCCCTGCCAATCACGGACTCTTCGCCTATCCGGTTCTGATGGCAGCGGATATTTTACTTTATGGCGCCGACCGAGTGCCAGTGGGCAAGGACCAGAAACAACATCTGGAAATGACCCGCGACATCGCCATTCGCTTCAATCAGACCTATGGTGAAGTATTTGTGGTGCCGGAGCCGGACATCCCTGAGGAGGTGGCTGTAGTGCCAGGGCTAGATGGTCAGAAAATGAGCAAGTCCTACGGCAATACCATTGAAATTTTTTCCGATGAAAAGCAATTACGCAAAAAGGTCATGTCCATTGTGACCGACTCGACCCCGGTGGAAGAGCCGAAGAATCCCGACAAGTGTAATTTGTTTGCCATTTATTCTCTTTTTTTGGATGAAGAGGGCAAAAAGGCGTTACGCCGGCGATATCTCACGCCCGGTCTCAAATATGGGGAAGTTAAACAGGAATTGGTAGAGGTGATCTGGAACTACTTTGCGCCGTATCGCGAAAAACGAGAATATTATCTGCGTAATCGCGATGAAGTGTACCGGATCATGAAGATGGGCGCGGAAAAAGCAAGGGAGGTCGCCAGAGGATATCTGGACAAGGCACGCCGTGCTGTGGGCTTGAATTATTAACCGTTACCGTAAAGCCATCAGATGGCATCCATAATGCTCAAGAGATAGAGACTTGCCTGAATGTTTGATTTTCTGCGGAAGATTGGCAAGACCTTTGATACCAAACTTAGCAAAAGACATTTAAACTCGTACGTTCTTTACTATTTTATATTTGTTTACTGGCGGAAATCTTTTATTTTTTAGGAGTATCAAATGATCCCATTTTCGTATGTAAATGAGAACTTGTTTTGTGAGAATGTAGATTTGGCGGAAGTGGCGAAAGTACATGGCACACCTGCTTATGTTTACAGTCGCGCTGGGCTGGTCCACAATTATGAGAAAATCGACCAAGCTTTTGGCCAATATCCGCATAAAATTTGTTATGCTTTGAAAGCCAATGCCAATCCAGAGATTTTAAAGTTAATGGTCTCGTTGGGCTCTGGTGCCGATGTGGTGTCTGGAGGCGAGTTGGCTATGGCATTGCAGGCAGGTTTTCCAGCCAATAAAATCGTCTTTGCAAGTGTGGGCAAGACCGATGCGGAGATCCGGTTAGCGATAAAATCGCATATTTTGGCATTGAATGTGGAATCGCGGCAAGAGCTGGAGGTCACCGCCCAGATCGCTGCCGATATGGGAGAAGTGGCGCCTATAGCCATTCGCATCAATCCGGATATCGATATCGAGGGGCATCCTTATCTGACTACTGGCAAGAGCGCCAACAAATTTGGCATCGCTTTGGAGGAGGCGCGCGAGTGTTATCTCTGGGGCGCGAAGCAGAAATCTTTAAAAATGTTGGGCGTGCACTGCCATGTGGGGTCGATGATCAAAAGGGTAGAGCCCTATAAAAAGAGCGCCGAGACGCTGGTGGAGTTTGTGAAAGATTTAAAAGAACAGGGAATTCTGCTGGAGCACATTGATTTAGGCGGCGGATTGGGAGTAGATTACACTCGTGTTTTGGCCGAAGCGGAAACGCCTTGGTTCATGGAACCGCAGGAGATCGCTCAGGTGGTAATACCGCTATTGAAAAAGACGGGATGCGAAATATTATTCGAGCCAGGTCGTTCTATTGTGGGCCCGAATGGCGCACTTTTATCACGAGTCCTTTTTCGTAAAGAAACACGGGGGAAAAAGTTCGTTATCGTCGATGCAGCCATGAACGATCTCATTCGGCCGTCGTTGTACGGCGCTTATCATGAAATTTTACCGTTGCGGTGGACTGTTGCTGAAAGAGAAGTGGTAGATGTCGTGGGTGCCATCTGTGAGTCCGGCGATTTTTTAGCGAAGGATCGGCCGTTGCAATCTTTGGAGCGAGGAGATTATATCGCCGTCATGACCGCTGGTGCCTATGGCTATACGCTGGCCAGCAATTACAACCAGCGTCCACGCCCCGTGGAGGTGATGGTAGATGGCGATCATTTTTACGTGATTCGAGAAAGAGAGAAAGGGTTATATTAACAGGTCAAGTTTCTTTCCCGCCCCCGAAAAGTCACGGGGGCTTTTTCATTTATTATAGTAAAAACTAATGCGGTAACATTTTTGAATGATAAAGATAAGTATGGGAAGGAAGAGAAGAACAAACACACTGCACATGATAATTTATCGATGGTTCAAAGGGCAACAGGTTAAGCGATAAGGATGAATTTGACGAGAAATATTTATTCATCCCCAAAGAGAGAAATAATATTGGCTTTATTGTTCGTTTTTGGTTTATCTTTTTTTTTCGGCGCCGGTTTTTTAGTTTCGGTTTCGATGCGTTCGAGATGGATAGGATGTCCGCCCATGGTGAATTCGGCGCCGCGCATTTGATCCTCGTCCAAAATCCAGGTGACTGGTTCGATGGGCAGCGTGAGGGTGATAAAGTGCAAGCGCCACCAACCCTTTTTTACATCGGGATAGACGTGTTCGACGCGCACGAAAAAAGCCGGCTGCCGTTGAAAGTAGACCAAGAGCACTTCACCTGGCCGGAAAGGATGTTTGTATGGGGGTAAAGACATGTATTATTCTACAAAATCATTCGCAAAGAGTCAAGTAAATTCCTTTTAGTTTGCCACGACGGAAGTGCACAAAAAAGTCCTGATTAAAAGGACATGGTTTTGCAAGGAAAAAGGAAAATTAATTTGAGAGGCTGTTAAAACAGTTGACTTTTTTATTGTAAATTAGTATATTTTTTGGCTAAAAGGTAATGAACATCTGGCGCGTTCGTCTAGGGGCCCAGGACGCCGGCCTCTCACGCCGGTAACACGGGTTCGAATCCCGTACGCGCTACCCAAACATTTCGTAGATGGGTGTTCAACACCGTCAAAACTTTTGATCATGAGCGCCCGTAGCTCAATTGGATAGAGCATCTGGCTACGGACCAGAAGGTTGGGGATTCGAGCTCCTCCGGGCGCGCAAAAGGGAAAGGCTCGCTGCATGGATGATCATACCACATGGATGCGGTTGGCGCTTCAGGAGGCAGAGAAAGCGCTAACGAAAAATGAGGTGCCGGTAGGGGCGGTCGTTATTCACGACAACCGAGTGATTGGCAGAGGGCACAATTTAATGGAGACGCTACAAGACCCCACTGCGCACGCCGAAATGTTGGCCATCACCGCGGCAGCGAATACGCTCGCCTCCTGGCGATTGGAAGATGCCATTCTTTATGTAACCCTCGAACCCTGTCTGATGTGTACTGGGGCATCATTATTGGCTCGTATTCCCACCATTGTTTTTGGTGCAGCCGACCCACGTTATGGAGGCTGTGGGGGGGCTATGAACCTCATCGATGGTAAAAAGTTGGATGTTAAGATCGAGGTGGTGAGCGGCATATTAGAGGCCGAGTGCAGCGGTTTATTGAAAGAATTTTTTGCAAAACTACGGCAACAGCCAACGGAAACGTAGCGGGAGTCCTAGTTAGTTCGGAGAGGTGCCGGAGCGGTCGATCGGGGCGGTCTCGAAAACCGTTGTGCCCCTAAAGGGCACCCAGGGTTCGAATCCCTGCCTCTCCGCTTATGTTTTTTTCAGACGACTCGTGAGAATACGAAAAAGTGTTAATTATTGTGCCGGCTGAAAAAACAGCAGGAGAGGTGTCCGAGAGGCTGAAGGAGCACGCTTGGAAAGCGTGTGTAGGGTTTCCTACCGCGGGTTCGAATCCCGCCCTCTCCGCCAAGGAAGATGAGGGGGAGTGGTGAGAATGGCTTCGAGTCAATAAGGCGCGCAAGAAAAGGTAGAAAGAGGCGAATTTTTGGGGCCGTAGCTCAGTTGGGAGAGCGATACGTTCGCAACGTATAGGTCGTGGGTTCGAATCCCATCGGCTCCACGAGGCTGTGCTAGATGGGGAGCTAGCGGTGCCCTGTAACCTGCAACCCGCTCCAGCAGGGTCGAATTCCCATTCTGAGGTCTGCTCACTTTCCTGATCTTCCGCGGTAAGTAATGTTGATAGTCCAAGCCCTGCGCAATAGAAAAATGCCCAACCCCGTCAGGATCGGAAGATAGCAGCGGTAAGCATTCCTTCTATGTGCCGTAGGAGCACTTGGCTGGAGTTAACTGCCGAGGGGATCGCTAAGCAGAGGGATCGAAGAGGGGTGCACAGCCTCTTTAATGTTTACACCACAAGGAACCTGTGATGTCTTATATTGTTTTAGCGCGCAAATATCGTCCGATGTTTTTTGAGGACGTTAAAGGCCAGGAGCATGTAACGCGGACGCTGCAAAACGCGATCGAACAGAATCGGATTGCCAATGCCTACTTGTTTTGTGGCCCCCGTGGGGTGGGAAAAACCACGGTCGCCCGCTTGCTTGCCAAAGCGTTAAATTGCGAAAAGGGCGTGTCGGTGCATCCCTGCAATGAATGCTCATCTTGCATCGAGATCAATGAAAGTAGAAGCCTAGATGTATTGGAGATCGACGGTGCCTCCAACCGCGGAATCGATGAGGTGCGTAACCTACGTGAAAGCCTACATTATACGCCCAATCCCGGTAAATATCGGATTATCATCATCGATGAAGTACATATGCTCACCAACGAGGCATTCAACGCCTTGCTGAAAACGTTGGAAGAGCCGCCGCCTCGGGTATTGTTTATTTTTGCCACCACCGAAGCCCATAAGGTTCCTGCCACCATTGTGTCCCGTTGCCAGCAGTTCGATTTCAAGCGTATGTCCCATACCGCTATCATCGAACAATTAAAGCTTTTATGTCAAAAGGAAAACATCACCATCGATGATGAATCGCTGCGGCTGATTGCTACCAAGGCGGATGGTAGTATGCGCGATTCGCAGAGCATCCTCGATCAGGTGCTGGCTTATTGTGGCACTTCCATTCAGGCCAAAGATACAGCTGCGCTGCTGGGTATCATCGATCAAGAGTTATTCTTTCAAGTCACCGATCTTATTTACGCCGGGGATGCGGCAGGTGGGATACAGCTGACCAATAGAATCTATGCCGAAGGTTACGATTGTGATGAATTTTTGCTCGGCTTACAGGATCATATTCGCAATTTTTTATTGGTCAAAACCACCGGCACAACCGACTTGCTCAATGTATCCGAAGAGCAAGCAAAACGCTATCTCGATCAGATAGATCGTTTTTCCGTTGAGGATTTGTTACGATTAGAGAAAATTGCTCTCGACGCGAGCAATTTGTTGAAGCGCAGTACCAACGCTCGACTTCATTTCGAATTGGCTATTCTGAAAATGATAAAAATGGCCCGCAGTGCGCAATTAGGAGAGATTGTACAGCAGCTTCAGGGCTTAAAAAAAAAATTTGAACCCTTAGATAATTCCGCTACCAAAACAAGCCTCTCGCGGACTGTGTCCGAAATTCCATCTCATCAACAGAACTCGTTTTCCAGTCAAACACCGCTGGATTCCGATGCCCCCATGGCAACCCCTTCTCAAGAGAACAGCTCAAAAATTACCCTGGAGGAGTTGCAATCGCGTTGGCCTGAAATAACCGTGGAAATCAAAAAGCGAAAAATAGCCCTGGGTTCTTTTTTGGATGAGGGGTGGCCGTTTAACATCATGGGCAACCAATTGCATCTGGTTTTTGATGCACACAATGGCTTTCATATGAGTGCGATCGAGAAAAATCGGTCGGAAATAGAAGAAATACTTTATGAAATCATCGGCTTCCGCTTTCGTCTGTTGTGCGTAAGAGATGAACAAGGAACGTTGTTGCCGATGCGCACTCGGCCGTCGATCAAAGACAAGAAAAGTGAGTTCGATAGATTAATGGCGGAAAATGAGACAGTGAAAAAAATTGTCAAAATTTTCGATGCAGAATTTATCAGATAATAGGAGTGAAATATGCTGGGTAAAGGCAATATGGCGGGATTATTAAAGCAAGCACAGCGCATGCAAGAGGAATTTGCCAAAGCGCAGGCTAATCTGGTCAATATCAAAGTAAAGGGTAGTTCGGGCGGTAACATGGTCACGGTGACGGCGAACGCCGCGCAAGAGATTTTAGAAGTGAAAATTGATAGAGAAGTGGTGAATCCCGATGATGTGGAGATGCTGGAGGATTTGGTGCTGGCAGCAGTCAATCAAGCGCTGCAAAATGCCCGCACTGCTGCTGAAGAAGAATTGGGCAAGGTAACGGGTGGATTGGCGCCGGGGATGTTGGGTGGCATAAAATTGCCCGGCTTTTAATTCCAAAAACGTCGCCTTTTAAAAGGAGAGGAGTCGTCGTTGCTTTATTTGTCCGAAGCTGTTGAACGCGCCATTCACGAATTGAGCAAGCTGCCCGGCATCGGCAGAAAATCAGCACAACGGGTGGTTTTTTATCTGCTGAAAAGGCCGGAATCGGAGATTGAGAGCCTGGCCAAAGCATTGGTTGATTTAAGGGCAAAAGTCAAACATTGTTCCATTTGTTATAACATTACCGAGCAAGACCCTTGTAGTATTTGTCGAGACGACAAACGGGATAGACGATTCATCTGTGTTGTAGAGGAACCCAACGATGTGATAGCTCTGGAAAAGACTGGTGAATATCGAGGCCTCTACCATGTGTTGGGAGGGGCGCTTTCGCCGTTGGATGGTATTGGTCCAGATGACTTGAAGATCAAGCCCCTAATAGAGCGATTGTCGTCTGGCGTGGAGGAGGTGATCATCGCCACCAATCCGAACACCGAAGGTGAGGCGACCGCATTATACCTCGCCAAATTGATAAAACCCTTGCAAATCAGGTTGTCGCGCATCGCCCGCGGCATTCCGGTCGGGGCGGATATCGAATATGCCGACGAAATTACCCTCGCCAGAGCCTTAGAAGGACGAATACCACTTTAACGTCTTTTCTCTCTTGTTTTCGTTACGCAAAATGGATAAAAATAGTCAAATGCTATTGCAATAGGCATAGAAGAGGATATCCCCATGATGACGGGCGTAACCTATGCGATTTTTCTACGATTAATAATTTAATCCTTGCCTTTATTGATATTTTTTCGCTAATTTTATTAATTATAATTAAGCGCTGCATCAATGTCAGAAGGGAAAGGCTCACGATTATCTGATGGTTCGAATCAGGCATTTTATAACTAAGGCTCTTGCTAGCACTCTTGGAAGCGGATATGTTCCGGTGGCGCCTGGTACGATGGGTGCGGCCGTGGCTTTTTTAGTGCTTTGGTTTATAAAAGTTTCTCCTTTAGCGTTATTGTTAGGCACGTTGTTTTTATTTTTCGTTGGAGTTTGGGCGTCGGCTGAGGCAGAGAAGAACTGGGGTGTTGACCCGGGTCGGGTCAATATCGATGAATTGGTTGGCATGATGATCAGTGTTCTTTTTTTGCCGAAAAATTTGTTCATCTATGTTGCGGCTTTCATTTTTTTTCGTATATTTGATATTGTAAAGCCCTTTCCTGTCGATAAAGCGGAACAATGGCCTTCGGGATGGGGCATCATGTTGGATGATGCCATTGCTGGCATTTATGCTAATCTGGCAACACATTTATTTTTTAGGGTGATATGGCCCCATGGTTGAGGCGATGAAGATCGAGATTATTTCCATCGGCGATGAATTGCTAACAGGCCATATCATCAACACTAATGCAGCGTGGCTGGCCAATCAGCTGTTACAGGTTGGCTGGCGGGTGGCTTGGATGACGGTTGTTGGCGATGAGGTAGACCAGATCGTAGAGGCGCTGCATCAGGCGAACCGGCGTGCGGAGGTGGTGCTGGTCACCGGCGGGCTGGGGCCAACCCATGATGATGTAACGCGTACCGCCGTGTGTCGGTTTTTTCAGACTTCACTGGTGTTCAACGCCGAAATGATGGAAAATATAAAAGCTTTTTTTAATCGCCGTGGTATCCCCATGGCAGCTATCAATGAAGATCAGGCGCGGGTGCCTGAAAAGGCGCGGCTGATTGCCAACGACAGTGGAACGGCTCCCGGTTATATCCTTGAGCATGAGAATAGCACATTTTACTTTTTGCCGGGTGTTCCCCACGAGATGCGGTCGATGATGGAGCGGGTGGTGCTTTCAGAACTTTGCCGCAAACAGCCCCCCCGCCTGGTGCGAACCCATTATCTCTGTACGATAGGCATTGCCGAAAGCACGTTATATGAAAAGATCGGGAGTCTGACAAAAATCGATCCCCAAGTTCGGGTGGCCTTTTTACCGGGCTTTTCCGGGGTAAAAATCCGCCTTATGGTCATGGGGGAAGAAGAGCGTCAGGTTGTAGATAGTTTGACTAAAACCGCTGATTATTTACGAGAGAAGATTAGCGAGTATATTTACGCGGAGGAGGATGTCCCTCTGGAGCGTGCATTAGCGAGACATTTGACTGAGCAGCAGTATACCCTTTCCGTAGCAGAATCGTGCACAGGAGGGCTGATCGCTAATAAATTCACCGATATTGCCGGCAGTTCCAAGTTTTTCGAACGAGGTATCGTGGCCTATAGCAATCAGGCCAAAACGCAGATTTTGGGCGTACCGCAATCATTGATCGCGACCCATGGCGCGGTGAGCGAACAGGTGGCCGGCGCCATGGCGGAAGGCGTAAGGAAACTATCACAAACCGATTTTGGCTTGGCAACGACAGGCATCGCTGGCCCAACTGGTGATGAAAACAAGCCTGTGGGTTTGGTTTTTGTGGCTTGTGCGGATGCAGAAGGGGTGGTTGTAGAGAAACACACCTTTATTGGTGATCGATATGCCAATAAACAGAGATTCGCCTATGCGGCTCTGAATTTGTTGCGCAAGAGATTATTCAAGGCCGGAATAAAATGAAAATAAGAACTTTTATTTGCATCGAAATACCCGATCTTATTCGTGAAGAACTGGCGCAGTTACAGAATACATTGAAACCGCTGAGTGAGGGCATCAGTTGGCCACGACCCGAAGGCATGCATTTGACACTCAAATTTTTGGGTGATGTTGATTCCGAAAAAATCGACGAAATTGCCCAAGCAGTAAAGAAAGCGGCAGCAGGAATAAAACCATTTTCAATAACAGTGGAGGGAGTTGGCGCGTTTCCGAATTTTCGCCGTCCGCGGGTATTATGGGTCGGTGTGCAGGATGAAGATCAAATATTAGCCAAATTACAACAAAACATCGAACTCGAATTAGAAAGAATCGGTTTTTCGCGAGAACAACGGCCTTTTTCCCCCCATCTGACGCTGGCGCGGATTAAATTTGCAAAACATATTGAGGATCTTCTTGAGAAATTTCAGACACGGTCATTTTCACCTCAAAACTTTCAGGCTCACGAAATTATAGTGATGCGCAGTGAATTACAGACGAGCGGTGCCATTTATACACCGTTAAAAACCATTCAATTAAACGAGTAAGGGAAAACATGCCCGACGAAAAAGACGAAAAGCGTAAAGCAATTGAATTGGCTATGACCCAGATCGACCGACAATACGGCAAAGGATCGATCATGTGGTTGGGAGAAGACAGAAAGGAGACAATGGCGGTCATTCCGACTGGTTCGATATCATTGGATGCCGCCTTGGGAGTCGGAGGGGTACCGCGTGGTCGAGTGATCGAAATTTTCGGTCCAGAGTCTTCCGGTAAAACTACCCTGGCATTACACATCATAGCCGAGGCGCAAAAAACAGGCGGACTGGCTGCGTTTATCGATGCCGAACATGCATTAGATGCCAATTATGCCAAGCTGTTGGGAGTGGATACTGATAATCTGTTGATCTCTCAGCCGGACACTGGTGAACAGGCGCTGGAGATCACCGAGACCCTGGTGCGCAGCGGTGCTCTGGATGTGGTGGTCATCGATTCGGTGGCGGCTTTGGTACCGCGAGCCGAGATCGAAGGCGAAATGGGCGATGCCCAGATGGGACTGCAGGCGAGACTGATGTCGCAGGCGATGCGCAAACTCACCGCTGCCATCAGTAAATCCAATACCTGCGTGGTCTTTATCAATCAGATTCGCGAAAAAATCGGCGTCATGTTCGGCAGCCCGGAGACGACCACCGGTGGCCGGGCGTTAAAATTTTATGCTTCGGTGCGTTTGGATATCCGTCGAGTCGCTTCTATCAAAGAAGGCGAAAACGTCATCGGCAGTCGAACCAAAGTAAAAGTGGTAAAAAATAAAGTGGCGCCGCCTTTCAAGGAAGCGGAGTTTGATATCATTTACGGCCAGGGAATTTCCAAAATCGGCGATTTAATCGATTTGGCGGTCGACCTGAAGATCATGGATAAAAGTGGGACGTGGTTTTCATTCGGTGAAGAGCGACTGGGGCAGGGCAGGGAAAATGTCCGTCGCTATCTGGAGCAGAACCCAACGCTGTTGAGCGTTATTGACAAAAAGGTGCGTGAGGCTTTGGGGTTGATCCGGCCAGAAGAAGAAGAGAAGAAAAAGTAAATCTCAGGCCGCAAAAACCCCCTAAAGCTGATGGTGCTTTGTGCAAATTTGATATTTGCAGAAAATCGCTAACATGACGATCAAGCGCAAGATAACCGCCATCGAGGCACAAAAAAAGCAAAATCAGCGCGTCTCGGTCTTTTTGGATGGGGAATTTGCATTTGGCATTCATCAGGATGTGTTGCTGCAAAGTGGCATTGCCAAAGGGGATGAATTATCGGAGGAGAAAATCGCTGAGATTCTGGCCATAGAAGAAGAAAAATGCGCCAGGGAAAAAGCGTTGCGGTTGCTCTCGGTGCGTGGCCGAAGCATCAAAGAGATACGGGATCGATTAAAGTTGGCCAAGTTTTCACCAGCGGCTATCGATAGTACGGTGGCTTATTTGCAGCGGTTGTCGTTAGTTGATGATGCTGCTTTTGCTGAATCGTTCGGCCGCCATCGCACCCAAACCAAACCCGAAGGGAGTTACCTATTGCGACAAGAATTGCGGCGAAGAGGGTTAAGCGAGGCAGATGTAGAAAAAGGAATAGCTGCTGCGTTCAGCGAGCGTTCGGAACGACAAGTTGCCTATGAATTGGCTGCGAAGAAAAAAAATAGCTGTGGCCCTTTGCCAGAAGAAAAAGCTAAAAAGCGTGTTCATGATTTTCTGCTGCGTCGGGGTTTCGATTGGGAACTGGTCAATGATATCATAGAAAATTGGGATCGATTATAGTTGCAGAACGAGGATTTGAAAAAACTAAGGATCGGTACCCGCGCCGTGGTAGCGGCGGGCCGTTTTGATTTCCGCAATGTGCGTTCGCACATCGCGCCTTTGTTCCAGACCGTCAATTTCGATTATGAGGATGCAGAAGAAGGGTTGGCGATCTTTAAGAAAGAACGCCCAGGCTACATTTATACGCGTTACAGCAATCCGACGACTGACTTGTTCGGGCGTACGGTAGCTGCGCTTGAGGAGGCAGAGGGCTTTGCCACCGCTGCCTCGGGCATGGCTGCCATCAGCGGTGTGTTGTTGACGCTGCTGAAACCAGGCGATCATCTGATCTCTTCCAAGCAAATATATGGCGGCACTATAACCCTTTTCCGAAAATATCTTCAGCCATTGGGAATTGCCATCAGCTTTGTCGACATTACCCAAATAGACGAAATAAAAGCAGCCATTCAACCCAACACTCGCGCTATCTATACCGAAGTCTTAGGCAATCCCAATCTGGTAGTGGCGGATATTGCTGCTTTGGCGGCTATCGCCAAAGGGCACCAACTATTATTACTGGTCGATAACACATTTACCCCGCCGCCGATTTTTTTGCCTTTGAACCTTGGAGCTGATGTGGTTTTGCACAGCGCCACCAAGTATCTCGGCGGCCACGGTGACCTCATTGGTGGTGTCGCGCTAGGCCGAGAAGAGCTCATGACCTCAGTACGGCAGACCATTGAATATTATGGCGGTTCTCTCAGCCCCTTTAACGCATGGTTGGCATTGCGCGGGGTTAAAACGCTGGCCATACGCCTAGAACGGCAATGTCGCAATGCCCAACAAATCGCTGAATTTCTCGTTCAACAACCTCAGGTAAAAAAAGTCTATTACCCCGGCTTGGCTGATCATCCCCAACATGCACTCGCCGCTAGACAATTGCACGGCTTCGGTGCCATGGTATCTTTTGAGCTTAAGGGGGGATTGGAAGCAGGTAAAAGACTATTGGATGACATCCGCGTTTGCCGTTTCACTGTCAGCTTGGGAGAGATCGATACCCTCATCATCCATCCTGCATCGACGTCGCATATTGGCTTATCACCCCAAGAGCGCGAAGCTTTGGGCATCAGCGATGGCTTGGTGCGCCTGTCGGTAGGGATAGAAGATGCGGAAGATTTGTTGCAAGACCTTGGCCAGGCATTGAAGAAAGCTGGATGAATCCGCGGAAGAGCACTATAACCCATGAACTCGAAGAAAGGTGATGACGATCGTACAAATATGATGACCGCTAACGAAATTAGAAAATCTTTTTTGGATTTTTTCAAGCATAAAAACCACCATATCGTGCCCAGCGCTCCGGTTATTCCGATGGATGATCCGACGCTGCTCTTCACGAATGCTGGCATGAATCAGTTTAAGGATATTTTTCTCGGCCTTCGTACCAGTCAACATTTGCGTGTGGCCAATTCGCAAAAATGTATACGTGTTTCCGGCAAGCACAATGATCTGGAAGAAGTGGGCCGCGATACCTACCATCATACGTTTTTTGAGATGTTGGGCAATTGGTCTTTTGGTGATTATTTTAAAGCCGAAGCCATTGCCTGGGCATGGGAATTATTAACGGAAAAGTGGCATCTGCCAAAGGAGCGGTTGTGGGCAACCGTTTTTGCCGGAGATGAGCAGGACAATGTGCTGGCTGATGAAGAGGCGGCGAGCGAATGGAAAAAGCGTACAGACATCGCCCCTGATCGTATTCTGCGATTCGGCAAAAAAGATAATTTTTGGGAGATGGGGGATACTGGGCCTTGTGGACCCTGTTCGGAAATCCATTATGATCGAGGCCCGGAATTTTGTGACAGTAAAGACCCAAGCCATCGTTGTGGTGTTAATAGCGGTTGCGGTCGATTTATCGAATTGTGGAATCTGGTATTCATCCAATATAATCGTGATGTTACAAATCATCTCCACCCTCTGCCAGCCAGGCATGTAGATACCGGAGCGGGCCTCGAACGGATGGTGGCGGTCCTGCAGAATAAAAAATCCAACTACGATACCGATCTTTTCATGCCCATCATCAGTTATATTTCCGATCTCACAGGACTTGCATATGGGGAAGGCGAAATCGGTGTGGCATTTCGCGTTCTTTGTGATCATATACGTAGTTTGGCCTTTGCGATTGCGGATGGTGCCATTCCGGGCAACGAAGGCCGAGGTTATGTTTTGCGGCGGATTTTGCGGCGAGCCGCACGGTTCGGTCGGGTGTTGCATATGCACGAGCCGTTCATCTATCAATTGGTGACGCCGTTGATCCAGACCATGGGACAAGCCTACCCCGAATTAGTAGCCCGTAAAGAGCACATCGAACGAGTCATTCGCGCCGAAGAGGAGAGCTTTGGGCGAACGCTGGATCGCGGGATCGAAATCTTTGAAGAAAAAGCGCAAAAAGCCCTTGCCGCAGGTAAAGGGGTCTTCCCGGGAGAGGATGCTTTTTTGCTGCACGATACTTACGGGTTTCCATTGGATCTTACCCAGTTGATGGCAAAGGAGAAAAATTTAACCGTTGATGTAAATGCCTTCGAAGAGGAGATGGCCAGGCAGCGGGAGAGATCTCAACGCAAAATAGAGGCGGAATGGGCGGTGCCGGAATTGATCGCTATCAAAGAAGAATCTTCGAAATTTGTGGGTTACCAAGAGGATGAAATACAAACGAAAATTTTATTTTGTGATGATCAGCGCATCATTTTGACAGAGACTCCTTTTTACGCTGAATCCGGCGGCCAGGTGGGGGATAGCGGCATAATTGAGAATGAGCAATTTACTTTTCAGGTAGAAACAACGCGATATGCAGGCGAACACATTCTCCATTTAGGAAGGCTATTATCAGGAACGCTGCCGAAAAAAGATACTCCCGTCGTTGCCAGAATTGATGGAGGCAAACGCCGCGCGACGGAGCGCAATCATACGGTGACCCATCTGGTACATCGCGCCTTGCGTGCTGTTTTAGGTGAGCATGTGCATCAGGCTGGCTCTTTGGTGGCACCGGAAAGCATGCGATTCGATTTCACCCATTACGAAAAAGTGCTACCAGAAAAGCTCTCCGCCATAGAGGCAATCGTCAATCAAGTAGTCTTGGAAAATCGGAAGGTCAGTTGGCGCTATTTGCCTCTGGAGGAAGCCAAAGCCCTTGGGGCGATGGCCTTATTCGGCGAAAAATATGAAGAGCAGGTGCGCATGGTAGAAGTACAAGATTTTTCACGTGAATTATGCGGGGGCACTCACGTCCGTGCCACTGGCGAGATCGGACCTTTCATCATCATCAGCGAGTCAGCAGTGGCAGCTGGCATCCGCCGCATAGAATGTTTGACCGGTTTTGCGGCTCTCAGCTATTACAAAGAAAAGACCCAGATGGTGCAGGAAAATTCGCAGTTGCTCGGTTGCAGTCCTGACGATTTGGGCAAACGGATACAAAAGCTTCTCAAGGAAATCAAGGAATTGGAAGCCGAGTTGCGTAAGCACAAACAATCCAGTTCGACCAATGTCATCAAGGAAATTCTCGAAAAAAGTGTTCAAGTCAATGGAATCAAGATCGCAACTGGCACCATTACCGCTGCTGATGTGGAGGAACTGCGACAGCAGGGCGATCTCCTCCGCGAAGCCATAAAGTCGGGGGTAGGCGTATTGGCAACGATCATCGGTGAAAAAGCAAATTTCATCTGCGTGGTGACAAAGGATGTCATTGAAAACAAAAAGCTGAGAGCCGGTGATATTATCAGACAGGTAGCCGCCATAGCGGGTGGTAGTGGTGGGGGTAGCCCCCACATGGCATTGGCAGGGGCCAGAGAGTTAGATAAAATAGAGGCAGCCTTGTCGCAGGTAGTAGAAATTGTGCGTCATTTGATGAGTTAATTGATCTCTGTTCGTATAGGTTAAGTAAAATCTGTTCGATTGTAAGAGGGAGCCTGTGAAGGTTTTTGATTATCTCAATACCACAAGACAGAAGAGGGGGGCGGCTTATCTGGTGCTGATTGATCCAGATAAACAGAGTCTGGAAGAAGCCATTGCCCTGGCTAAGGATTGCGAGCAAGCCGAAGTCGATGCTCTTTTGGTGGGTGGGAGTTTGCTTTTCACCCATGTTTTTGATGAGTTGATCAGAGGCATCAAAGCCGAATGCCGGCTGCCGGTGATCATTTTCCCAGGCAGTACACGGCAGCTCTCCAGATATGCCGATGCGATATTATTCCTATCGCTGTTAAGTGGACGCAATGTGAATTATATCATCGGCGATCAGGTGCTGGCTGCGCCCATCATCAAATCGATGAACCTGGAACCTATTTCCACGGCTTATCTATTCATCGAATCGGGAAATATCACCTCTGCACAGTTTCTCAGCGACACCAAGCCGATCCCTCGGGAAAAGGTGGATATTGTCATCGCCCATGCTCTGGCTGCCGAATATTTTGGCATGCGCATGGTTTATTTAGAGGCTGGCAGCGGTGCCCAGAAATCCGTTCCCGAAGAGATGATCGCTGCGTTAACCAAATATATCACCATTCCGATCATCGTCGGCGGCGGCATCCGTACGCCTGAGGAGGCAAATAAAAAAGTTCAGGCGGGTGCCAGTTATATTGTTACCGGCAACGTCATCGAAAAGAGCCGTGATCGCGGGCTGATTAAAGCCTTTGCCCAGGCGATTCACGTCAAGGGCTAAGAAATGGTCTAATCAGTGAAAGTACATTGTTCAAACTTTGGTTGAAACGATTGAAAATAAGGTTGTTATTTTTATAAAATCAATATGTTAAAGTTAGATGATCATTCCACCCTTCCAATAACCGCTATGAGGGGGTTGTACTGACTATTATGAAGTTGATTGATATCCATGCACATCTTCTTCCTTTTTGGGACGACGGCGCCGATTCGTGGGAAACGGCCATCTCCATGCTAAAGCAAGCCGAGGAAGATGGTATTGCCGAAGTGGTCTGTACCCCCCATATTCTTTCCAAACAGGATTTTAACAAAGCGGCTCTATTACTCGAAACTTTTGCCCAATTAACTCAGAGAGCTGAAATGGCTGGAGTGAATGTAAAAATCCACATGGGGGCAGAAATCTTCATTCATCCACAGATGGATTTACACTCCCCCATTGCTACCCCAGCAGCCAATGGGCGATATTATCTGGTAGAATTTCCCATGAGCATGACCCCGGAAACGGTCATACAATCTTTTTTGAAGGAAATTGTCAAAGATAAAATCCCTGTGATTGCTCATCCGGAAAGATATCTGCGGGTACTCAATCATCCTGCGGAAGCATGGATGTATGTGAAAAGCGGTGCCCTGCTGCAGTTGAATGCCGGCAGCATTCTCGGCAAATTCGGGCAGATGGTAAAAGACATTTCGCACTTTTTGTTAAACGCCAATTGGGTGCACTTTGTTGCCTCCGATGCCCATGACGTCCGATCTCGGCCCCTCCGCTTAAAGTCCGCATATGAATATGTGGCCCACAAATGGGGTGAAGAAAGGGCAAAACAGTTATTTATTATCAATCCCGCGCATTTGTTGCAAGGGGAACCTATTAAAAGTGACCCTAAACCCTTTGAAGAAAAGAAGAAAAATAAATGGGAAAAGTACATCCCCTCTTTGAATAAAAAATAGGGAACTTTTTGATGGATGAACGCATTGCTTACATACATTCACAGCTGAGTGCTACGATCCAACTTTTGAACGAGATTGACGCCAATTTGAAAAAAACCATCCTGCGCGTTGCTGATACCATCAGCAAGAGTATAATGCAAGGTGGTATGGTTCTGGTTTGTGGCAATGGCGGAAGCGCTGCCGATGCACAACATTTTGCCGCCGAGATGGTAGGCCGGCTCCAGCGTAATCGCCGAGCGTTGCCTGCTCTGGCATTAACGACCGATACTTCGATCCTTACCGCCGTGGGTAACGACTTCTCGTTCGATGCTGTTTTTCAACGACAGGTAGAAGCCCTCGGTAGCCCAGGGGACATATTGTTTGCGATCAGCACCAGTGGTAATTCGCAGAATGTGATCTGGGCAGTGGAAGCCGCTAAAAAGAAAGGCATGATCACCATCGGCCTGCTGGGAAAAGGGGGCGGAAAATTGGCAAAACAAACCGACGATGCAATCATTGTACCGCACGACAATGCTCAACAAATTCAAGAGGTGCATATCGTAATTATCCATATTTTATGTGCTCTCATAGAAACCACAATAATTCCCGAATAAAACCTTTAATTTACTCCAGAAAACAAATTTGGGTAGACATTGAATTTTCTTAATTCTGCCATATTGGTAGGGCTTGCTGCCGCGGTTTTACCGATCATCATTCATTTATTTGCCCGCTCGAGATCAAAACCTGTAGCATTTAGTACACTTCGTTTTTTACGGCGACTGCAACAGGAAAAGCTCCGACGTTTAAAGTTGCGGCAAATATTGTTGCTCATTCTGCGAACTCTGATCATCCTCCTTTTGGTTTTGGGCTTTGCCCGGCCTACCTGCCGGACTCCCTCCTCTGGAAGCGATAGCAATGCAAGCACAAGCGCGGTGATCCTCTTGGACAATTCTCTGAGCATGGCCAGAGTGGAGGAAGGCAAAACTTTATTCCACAGAGCCAAAGAAATCGCCCATAAAGTGGTGACCAATTATCGACCAGGCGACGAACTCTATCTCGTCGTGAGCACGGATACCAGTGGACATGCATATAAAACACCGTTTCATGATTTCTCCCTATTCCAAAAGCACATCAATGAAGTCGCCATTAGCCATAAAAAGACCGACCTTACCGCAGCCATAAAATCGGCGCAAAATATTTTAAGCCGTAGCAAAAATGTCAACAAAGAGCTCGTCATCGTATCCGATCTACAGCGTTCGGCTTTTGTTCCCGATACCGTAAAAAGGGCCATCGAGAACATTCACTCGTACGCTCTTCCTGTGTCTGTTCATCTTGGCAATAATGTCTCGGTAGATTCCGTTCGCCTGATTTCCACCATTTTACAAAAGGGCAAAGTTGTAGAAATCGAAGTAAGATTGCGAAATCATGGTAAAAACCGCATCAACGATCGACTGGTGGAGATCTTCATTGATGATAAAAAGGCAGCCCAAAAAACAGTGGATATAGAAACAGAAGGAGAGGTGGAGGAGTTATTCAGATTCGTATTGGATCGCAGCGGGATGATTTCGGGTCGTGTGCGATTGGAGGATGATGATTTTCTATATGACAATGAGCGTTTTTTTACATTTTTTGTTCCTGAAAAGATTCATATTGGCATGATGGGCTCCTCGAAGGAGACAGAATTCATAGCGCTGGCTTTGCAACCGACCTTGACCACTCCTACTCCTTTTAAGATCAGCAAGGCCTCGGCTGAATATATCTCGTCCCAATGGCTGGATACCACCCAGGTCATGATCCTCAATAACGTTAGTAAATTGAACCCCTCGAGTGTAGAAAGATTGAAATCCTTTGTCGAAGGGGGAGGCGGACTGTTATTGATATTGGGAGAAGCAAGCGATTTAACATGGTATAATCAGTTTTTTAATCCTCCCTTGGGTATTCCACATTTTACAGGAACACTCATAGGCGGTGGCACATTTTCCATCGATAAAACCGATTTTACTCATCCTATTTTTCAGGGTGTGTTTGAGACAGAAGAAGCACAATTTACCAGACCCTTTTTCTCTTCGGCCGTTAGCTGCGGCCGATCAACTTATTTGAACAAGATCATGACCTTTAGTTCGGGTGATCCGTATCTCTTTGAAGTTCGGCGCGGGCAGGGAACCATATTGGTTTTCACTAGCGGGCTGGAGCCAAAGCAATCGGATATGGTTTATCGGGCTATTTTTGCCCCGCTCATGCAACGCTGTGCAGCTTATTTAGGCGTGCGCAACCAAAAAAGTGGCGAAGATCTACTTGTCGGACAACCTCTACGGTTTCGTTTAGCACGGCCTGACCTGCAGGCAGACTTTGGCATACTCAGACCGGACAAAAGTATCGATCGAGTTAAACCGATTCTCACCACCTCGGGCGCATGGATTCATTATGAAACTACAGATATGGCCGGTATGTATCAATTGCTGGTCAACAAATTACCAACGGCTCAATGGGCGGTGAATATGGATGCACGCGAGTTTGATTTTAGGATGATGGATTCTAAACCCTTAAAGGAACTTTATTGTATCATGCTCATACCATCTCCGGAACAATTGACGATGGAGATGAGATCTCAAAGAGTGGGAAAAGAGTTGTGGCATTATTTTGTCCTTGCTGTATTGATGCTGCTGGTTATCGAAATGTTGCTCTATCGTGAGCGAGGCGAGACTCCAACAGAAGATATTCAAAGTGCAGCGTAAAAAGCAGAAAAAATGGCTGATTTACAAGAAAGAGCAATTGTGGTCGGTTTAGTGACCGGGCAAACTTCACGCCGCCAGGTCGAAGAGTATCTGGATGAGCTGGAATTGTTAGCCGATACGGCTGGCGCCGAAGTTTTGGAGCGGGTGGTCCAGGTCCGTGAACGCATCGATCCCGCCTTTTTTATAGGCCGGGGTAAAGTGGCAGAGTTGGCGCAGATGGCGAAATATCTGGATGTGGATTTGATCATTTTCGATGATGATCTTTCGGCCGCTCAAGTTCATAATATCGAAAAGCTATGTGGATGTAAAATTGTGGATCGCAGCGGCCTTATTTTGGATATTTTTGCTAAACATGCGCGTACCCGCGAGGCACGGACACAAGTAGAACTGGCACAGCTGAAATACCTCCTGCCGCGCCTAACCGGTCAATGGCGCCATTTGTCCCGACAAGTGGGTGGGATTGGTGTGCGTGGCCCTGGTGAGACACAATTGGAGGTAGATCGTCGATTGATTTACAACCGCATCAATCGGTTGGAAAGAGAATTGCTCAAAATATCACGCCAGCGACAGATTCGTCGCAAAACCCGCCGAGATTTTTTCAAAGTAGCTCTGGTCGGTTATACCAATGTGGGTAAATCTACTCTGATGAATGCGCTCACTTCGGCACACGTATTGGTAGAAGACCGTCTGTTTGCGACTCTGGACGCCACGGTTCGACGCCTTCGCTTGGATTCCCATTTGCAGGTGCTGTTGATCGATACCGTCGGTTTCATTCGCAAATTACCGCACCATTTGGTGGCTTCTTTCAAAAGCACCCTCGAGGAAACCGCCGATGCCGACTTGTTGTTACATATCATTGATATCACCCATCCACATTATCTGGATCAAGTAAAAACCGTCGAATCTGTATTGACGGAATTGGGCATGAACAATCGACCCATTATCAACGTATATAATAAAATCGATCAAGTGGATATGGCATTGCTACCAGCGATTCCAGTTGTAAAGGAGATTCCCTGTGTTTACATTTCAGCACAAAAAGGATTGAATATTGATAAACTGACGACGTTGGTATACCAATTTGCCGAGCAGGAGCGAAAAAAAACCTTATCTCCATCATCCACCCCAGAGGTGGTGCAATAAAGAGCGGTGTGTCATTTTACGATGAAACGCAAAACCTATATTATCCTTTCGGGCTTGATTATTTTTTGGATCATGGCGCCGTTAGATGCTCTACGGTCGCAGCCATCGGAGCGCATCCGTAGCAGCAACCGTCATTATCGACGAGGGGATTGGGTTACCTACTCCATGACCCGATTCATCCGCAGCCTGGCGATAGGCCCTGAGGAAATCTATTTTGCCACTACCGGCGGCATCACGCGATTCAACCATTTTAGTGATCGTTGGCAGGAGCCTTATACCGTCAGTGATGGCTTGGCGAGCAACGACATCGATCTCGTTGCCTTTGATGCAGCGACCGGTTATCTGTGGTGCACAACCGCCCTAAGCATAAGCTATATGGAACCAGCCAGTCGATGGTGGTACAATTTTTACCACGACGAAATCCAATTGGAACAAGGTGAAAAAATAGAGTCCATGGGGTTCGATGATCAGAGCAAAATATACCTGATTACCAATAAAAGCCGCTGTTTGGTCTCTCCCAGCACGATGGTAATTTTTAATGAGGGGGCAATCCCTCAGCCGAGTATACCTATCTTGTGGTTCGGCAAAAAAGCAGCCGCTGGGTCCCTGCCGCCATTTATGAATACACCTTATGGCTTGATCTATGATTCCCAGAAAAAGGTCTTTATGGACAATCATCTGCGCAATTTTCGCATCACCTGCTGGGCTCGCGATCATTGGAATCGACTCTGGATAGGGACGTGGGGCCTCGGCGCCGGCAGAGTGGATTTGTTCAACATGAATTTAGAGTTGTTGCCTTTCGGATTATGGGGACCGACCGTCCATACCATCCTCGCTGATGAAAAAGGGTTTTGGCTCGGCGGAATTCAAAAAGAGCAAAAGACCTCTGCTATCACTCTTTGGAATTGGCTCACCAGTGCTCCTAAATACTACGAACCTTTTATCATATTCGGCTTTAATGACGATCGTATTACTCAAATAGAAAAAGAAGGAACGACCCTTTGGGTAGCCACTCAAAATGGCCTTGTACGCTACGATCGTAAAAAAGAAAGTTGGCGTACCTATGACCAGACCAGCCATTTAGTGGACAATCGCCTTGAAGACTTGCTCTTCGACGGTCAAACGTTGTGGATCGCTACCAGAGGAGGGTTATCTGCCGTCCAAAGAACACGGGCGGGGAAAAAAGACTCGCTATCTTTTCAGATTATCGATTATGAAAAATTAGCCAATGTCTGGATTTATGATATAGCCAATCACGACACGCTTTTGTGGGCCGCCACAGAATTCGGTCTATACGTCTATGATAAAGCCAGAAAATCAGGCGGATTTTATAGAGGTGCGTTTGGACCCGGAACCCAACGAACTTTTGCCGTGACGTGCTATGAAGATGAAGTCTGGTATGCCACTGAAAAAGGCATATCGGCATTTGTTGTGGACGAAGATTCGATGAAAAATTGGCCGACCTATGCAGCTCGCAATCTACAGACAGATAGCCGCATCTATCGGCTGTATGCTGATGGCTATGCCGTCTGGGCAGCCACCCAACAAGGGGTGTATAAACTGGATCGTCGCGACAATCGTTGGGTGCACTATACCATTGCCGACGGCTTGCCTGCCGCGGATATCTATTGTCTACTCCCTGATGGTGATTATATCTGGTTCGGCAGCAGCGCCGGTCTGACCCGATTCTTTTGGAATGATCCCCATCGCATCGATTGATCAGTTTAGGAACATGAACTCAGCGGATGTCAGACAATTTCTTTACACATTAGAGTCGGTGGGTTGGAAGCTGGACTTGGAGCGCATGCGTACTTTTTTGCATCGTCTGGGAAATCCGCAACAACAGTTTAAAGCTGTGCATATTGCCGGCACCAATGGCAAAGGTTCAGTAACGGCGATGGTTGCAGCTATTTTACAGGCAGGGGGGTTCAAGACCGGCATGTATACTTCTCCCCATTTGCTCGATCTGCGCGAACGTATTCGCATTAACAACAGGTTGATCACCGAGACGCAATTGACTAAATTGGTGACCAAGTGTCACGCTCTCATCAAGGAGATTGGTTGTACCTTCTTCGAAGCCATGACCGGTCTGGCTTTTTATCATTTTGCCGAGCAAAAGGTTGATTGGGTGGTGGTTGAAGTCGGCCTCGGCGGCCGCTTGGACGCGACCAATTTGTTACAACCTGCCATCACCGCCATTACCCATATCGGTTTTGACCATATGAACTATCTTGGCTCCAGTTTAGAGTCTATTGCTAAGGAAAAGGCCGGTATCATTAAAAGTGGCGTTCCCGTCATTATCGGTCGGATGCCGCGCGAAGCGGAAAGTGTGTTGGTCGAAGTTGCCGAACAATGTTCCAGCCCTTATTTTTTGACCCGAAGAGAATGCAACATCGAAAGCTTACAAGTACAGGCTGATGGTTCGATTTTCTCTTTAAAAACTCAGCAGAGGCGGTTAGAAAATATTCGCTTGTCATTGGCAGGCCCGCATCAAATTGAAAATGGTTGTACGGCAGTGTTGATTGCCGAGCAATTGATAGCCAGCGGTGTGCCGATCTCTGATGGCGCCATCGTAGGTGGACTTGCTCGAGTAAAGTGGCTGGGGCGATGGAGCATCGTTAAGAAACGACCGCTCATCATCTGCGATGTCGCGCATAACGCCGATGGCATGAGCTGCTTAAAATGGATGTTGGAGCATTTTTATCATGACCGCGGCGTCAATTTGGTATTGGGTGTTTTAAAGGATAAAGACTTTACAGAGATGGCGAAGTTATTACCCAATAATTTACAAGAGATATTTGTGGTGTCGGCTCGTACGGAGAGAAGCTTACCGTCTGCGGATCTGGCGAAGGCCATCAAATGGGAGAGGATAAATACATTTGCTTCGGTAGCGGAAGGACTGCAGGCGGCCATAAAGGCAACAACAACAGCGCAATTGATTTGTGTCACTGGATCCCATTATGTGGTGGGTGAGGCATTAGCTGAAATAAAAAACTTGACAAAATGAGGAATATTTAATAAATTTTTAAGTAGTTCCTTTAGAGCCTCAATGACACACCATAACTTCTTCATATTCACTGCCAAACGATAGTTTATTAATCGAAAAAAGGCGTGAGCAAATATATTATTTTTAAAGATACTCTGGAGAAAAAAATTGGCGAATGTGGTATTGGATAAAGTAACCAAGACCTTTGATAAAAATGTCGTGGCGGTCGACGCTGTGAGCATTGATATCAAAGATAAGGAGTTTGTCGTTTTGGTAGGCCCTTCTGGGTGTGGTAAAACGACTACGCTGCGGATGATCGCCGGGTTGGAGGAAGTGTCATCTGGGGAGATACGTATTGATGGGCGTGTGGTAAATAATGTGCCGCCCAAAGATCGGGATATTGCCATGGTCTTTCAGAACTATGCGCTCTATCCGCACATGACCGTTTATGAGAATATGGCCTTTGGGTTGAAATTGCGTCATTATCCAAAAGAAGAGATTAATCGACGGGTGCATGAGGCAGCGCAGATTTTAGGCATCGAGTCATTGCTGGATCGTAAACCCAAAGCCCTTTCCGGCGGTCAGAGGCAGCGGGTCGCTGTGGGACGCGCCATTGTCCGCAAACCCAAAGTATTTCTGTTCGATGAACCCCTCTCCAATTTGGACGCTAAATTTCGGGTGCAGATGCGCACCGAGATCTCGAAATTGCATTCGCGACTGCAAACGACCATGATATACGTTACCCACGATCAGGTGGAAGCCATGACCATGGGCGATCGGATCGTTGTGATGAAGGACGGCAAGGTGCAACAAATCGACACCCCTTTAAATCTCTATAACCATCCGGCCAACAAATTCGTTGCCGGTTTTATCGGTACTCCGGCGATGAATTTCATCGAAGGCACAATAATCAGAAACAGCGGCCTGCTGTTCCATTCTCCTCATATGCAATTGCCAATACCCAATACCGTCACTGACAAGTTAGCCAGTTATATCGATCGCCCCATTATTTTAGGTATACGGCCGGAGGATATCTCCGAGCCACGAGCAGACCTCGCCGAACCATCCAAACCAATTCTTAAATGCCAAGTTGAGGTGGTTGAACCGATGGGCAACGAACAATTCGTGTATCTCCAGCTTGGTGGAAATGCATTGGTAGCTCGGATGGATACCAAGGCCTCTCCACACGTGAATGAGGAATATGCGGTCTGCTTTGATATGAACAAAGCTCATTTTTTTGATGCAAAAACAGAGCTTGTAATCGCTTGAACACATAACAACCGGGGAAGACAGTAGTTTTCGATTCTTAAGTAATTCTGTGAATATTTACAGTAGATCAGCCTTAACAACCAACTTAAATTTTCTATCAAAAAAGAGGATATAATGGATATCGCTGAACTCAAAGCTATGAAAATCGCCGAATTGACCAAATTGGCTCAAGAATTAGGCGTGACCGGCTGTACCGGCATGAAAAAGGCAGAGCTCATTTTTTGCATTTTGGAAGAGCAAACTAAAAAAGAAGGTTTGATTTTTGCCGAAGGGGTGCTGGAAGTGTTGCCGGATGGATACGGATTTTTACGTTCCCCCGATTTTAATTACCTGCCGGGTCCAGATGATATTTACGTATCTCCTTCCCAGATAAAACGATTTGGTTTACGGACAGGCGATACGGTTTCGGGACAGATTCGACCGCCGAAAGAGAACGAACGATTTTTTGCCCTGCTCAAGGTCGAAGCGGTCAATTATGAGAATCCTGAGGAGGCAAAAAGCAAAATATTGTTCGATAACCTCACCCCGCTTTATCCGCATTCACGCATCAATCTGGAAACCACGCCCAACGAACTGTCGATGCGCATCTTAAATCTGCTGGCACCCATCGGTAAGGGACAGCGCGGCCTTATTGTGGCGCAGCCCAAAACCGGCAAGACCACCCTCTTGCAAAAGATAGCCAACGCCATCACCACTAATCACCCGGAAATAAAACTCATTGTATTGCTCATCGATGAGCGTCCGGAAGAAGTAACAGACATGGAACGGTCGGTTAAAGCCGAAGTCATCAGTTCAACCTTTGATGAGCCGGCTGAGCGACATGTGCAGGTGTCCGATATGGTGTTGGAAAAGGCCAAGCGTCTTGTCGAATACGGCCAAGATGTTTGCATTTTGTTGGACAGTATCACCCGTTTGGCAAGGGCACATAATGCGGTAGTTCCCCACAGTGGCAAAATTCTCTCAGGCGGGGTAGACGCTAATGCCCTACATCGGCCGAAACGATTTTTTGGGGCAGCTCGCAACATCGAAGAAGGCGGTAGCCTCACCATCATTGCCACGGCGTTGATCGATACCGGCAGCCGCATGGATGAAGTGATTTTCGAAGAGTTCAAAGGCACAGGCAATATGGAGTTGGTCTTGGATCGGCGACTATCGGATCGGCGCGTCTTTCCAGCTATCGATGTCAATCGTTCGGGCACGCGTAAGGAAGAGTTGTTGTTAGACGAATTTGAGCTGAATCGGGTATGGATTCTACGCAAACTTTTGGCCGAATTGAATACCGTCGAAGCTATGGAGTTCTTGCTCAGTAAAATTCAGGGCACCAAATCCAACAAGGCATTCCTGGAATCGATGAGCGGATGAGCAATGACAATGAGAGGGTATACTTTTTCACCTGAGATGGTAAATATGTTGTAGATTAAAAATGTTTTTGTTGCAATTAGAAATAATTTTTTGTAAATTTAAGAATATGAAAAACAGGAGGTATTCAATTGAAAAAAGGCATTCATCCAGAATATAAGGTGAGCACAGTAGTATGTGCCTGTGGTAATACCTTTCAGGTGCGGTCCACCGCCGGAGATTTACGATTAGATATTTGTTCGAATTGCCATCCGTTTTTTACTGGGAAACAAAAATTTATCGATTCAGCGGGGCGCGTTGAGCAATTTCGTAAACGTTATAGCCGGCAGGCTAAAAGCGACGAAAAAAATTCATAGCTGGAAATATTTACACATATTGAACGGAATAAATCCATCGGCGGGATGGATTGTATTCCGTTTTTTGTTTTCAATTCTTCCTCTATGGAGCACCTTTTGATATCAACACATGCCAGCAGAGATCATAGAGGTGTTCTAACAGGGTTGATTGCTAAGGAAATAAGCGTTATGAAAGAATCTGAAGATCTGGCCTTGGGAGGCCAGGCGGTTATCGAAGGGGTTATGATGCGCGGCCCGGAACAAATCGCCATAGCCGTGCGCAAACCGGATGGCGCCATTGCATTGCGCACCGAGCCATTCAAGTCCATTGTCAAACGTTATAAATTATTAAATATACCTATTCTCCGCGGTGGCTTGGTATTGCTTGAAACATTGTATATTGGCATTAAAGCGCTCAATTTTTCAGGCGATATTGCCATGAGTGCCGAAAAAAATCAAAACCAGAAAAATCGCTGGAACAATCTGTGGATGGGTTTAACGGTTGTCTTTGCCCTTGGACTTGGGATGGTTTTTTTCTTTTATTTACCACTGGTGCTCACGGAAATGATGGGATTTCATAGTGGATTTTGGTTCAATCTGGTAGATGGCATCATCCGCCTATTGTTTTTTCTCGCATACATATATGGCATCTCTTTCTGGAAAGAAATTCGCCGTGTCTTTGAGTACCACGGCGCTGAACACAAAACCATTTTTGCTTACGAGAACCAAAAACCATTAGTGACCGATTCTGCCGTACCCTATTCCACCCATCATCCGCGCTGTGGAACCAGCTTTTTACTCATCGTCATGCTGGTCAGCATCGTCGTCTTTATGTTCTTGGGGAAGCCGATGACAATAGGCGACCGACTGGTTCGTTTGGCTTTTGTGCCGCTGATCGGCGGCATTTCCTATGAGTTGATTAAACTATCCGCAAAGGCTTATAAATATGCTTTGTTCCGATTTTTTATTCAGCCCGGATTATGGTTACAACGGATCACCACCAAGGAACCCGACGAATCGCAATTAGAAGTGGCCTTGGTGGCATTGAAGAGTGCTATTGGTAGAGAGCCGTTTGTCGGCCCATCCAAAGTGGAAGTCATTTAAAAGAGGGCGGACAATGATTGACAAGTTGGAAGGTATCGAAAAACGATATCTTGACATAGAAAATCAATTATTAGACCCAAACGTTTTAGCGAAACCAACTCTGGTTCGCGATCTTTCCAAAGAAGCGAGCGAGCTTTCTGAAATCGTGAAAGTATATCGTGAATATAAAAAGCTCTTGCAAGACATTGCAAGTGATGAACTGGTTCTGAAGGAGGAGAACGATAAAGAGTTGGTCGAAATGGCGCAGCAGGAAATCTCCGAATTGACTGTGCAGAAAGAGGGATTGGAAGAACGGCTAAAACTTTTATTGATTCCTAAAGATCCTCAGGATAGCCGTAATGCCATAGTTGAGATTCGTGCGGGCACGGGTGGAGATGAAGCCGGGTTGTTTGCCGGCGATCTATTTCGCATGTATCAACGTTATGCCGAAAGGCAAGGATGGAAGCTCGAGGTGATGGGTTCCAATCCCCAAGGAATTGGTGGCTTCCGGGAAATTATTTTTCTTTTATCCGGCCATGATGTGTTTGGTAAAATGAAATATGAGGGAGGGGTGCATCGAGTTCAACGCGTGCCCGTTACCGAAGCCAGCGGCCGTATCCATACCTCTGCCGCTTCGGTGGCGGTTCTGCCCGAAGCCGAAGAAATTGATATCGAAATTAACCCTAACGATCTGCGCATCGATGTTTTTCGTTCTTCCGGTCCCGGCGGGCAAAGTGTCAATACCACCGATTCAGCGGTTCGCATCACCCATATCCCCACGGGCATCGTCGTGACCTGTCAGGATGAAAAGTCGCAACATAAGAATAAAGCCAAAGCTCTAAAAGTGTTGCGTGCGCGCCTGTACGAGCGCGTATTGGAAGAAGAGCAAGCCAAGCTGACGGAGAAAAGACGTTCGATGGTCAGCACTGGCGACCGCAGCGCTAAAATTCGCACATATAATTTTCCGCAGAATCGAGTCACCGATCATCGTATCGGACTGACCCTGTATCGATTGGACGAGGTGCTGGCCGGCGATTTAGATGAATTGATCGAACAATTACAACTTACCGACCGCGCCCAACAATTACAGGCGCTAAAATAAGTCTTTACAACTATGCAAAAAGACAAACAGGCCTGGACGATTATTTCCCTTTTGCAAAAAAGCGTTTCCTTTTTGCAGGAAAAACATTTTCGCCAACCACGTCTGGCAGCGGAGCTCTTATTGGCCTTTGCCCTAAATCTCCGCCGTATCGATCTTTATCTTCAGTTCGATCGTCCACTTACCGAGGAGGAAGTTTCTCGCTACCGGACATTGCTCCAACGGCGGTTATTGCATGAACCCCTTCAGTATATCATCGGCGAGACAGAATTTATGTCATTGCCTTTCTATGTGGGGCCTGGGGTACTGATCCCACGACCAGAAACCGAGATTTTGGTGGAAAAGGCCCTTCAATATTGCAAGGAGAGAATGGGCAGTGAAAATGAAATTAGAGTCCTTGATGTCGGTACCGGAAGCGGCAATATTGCCATCAGCTTGCTCCGCTATAACGAACGCTGCCACGCCGTGGGAATCGATGTCTCGGAAAAGGCGTTGGATTATGCAAAAAGGAACGCCGATCGTCATCATGTATCTGATCGAATTGAATTTCTTCAGCATGATGTACGGGAAGAGATACCCAGACCATGGAAGGGTGTTTTTGATCTCGTCGTAGCTAATCCACCATATATCCGCTCGCAAGAATATGACCTTCTGGATGAGGAAATTAAACGATATGAACCGAAAGAGGCGTTATGGGGAGGGGACGACGGCATGGAATACTATCGATTATTATCTCAGAAATTGCCGCCTTTGCTGCGTTCGGGTGGCCATATTTTTTTGGAGATCGGCGCCGATATGGGCGAAGCGGTGAAGAAGATTTTCAATCAAAACTATTTTCATGATATTCAAATTATTCCTGACTTGGCGGGAAAGGATCGGATTCTATCTTTATCATTTAAGGAGAGAGGCAAACCATGAACGAAAGCATTTTTCGTGAATACGACATTCGCGGCATTGTCGAGAGCGATCTGACCGATGATGTGGTTTACCGTTTAGGCTGTGCTTATGCTACCTGGATGCGACGCCGCGGGCATCAACGCGTGGCGATTGGCTACGATGCACGACTCTCTTCGCCGCATCTAGCAAAGGTGTTCATCGAGGGGGTATTATCCACGGGCGTTGATGTGCTGACTGTTGGACAGGTGACGACGCCCATTCTCTATTATGCCATCCTGCATCTCAACACCGATGGCGGCGTGATGATCACCGGCAGCCACAACCCCATCGAGTTCAATGGCTTCAAGATGTGTGAAGGCCTGGCGCCCATCTACGGCGAACAAATACAGCAATTAAAACAGCTGATCAAAAAAAATGATCTGGATCGGTCAACTCCTGGTAAGCTGCAACAAAAAGAGATCATTGGCGATTATATGCAAATGATGAAGAGCAAATTTCATTTTTCCAAGAAACTCAAAGTGGTCATCGATGCTGGGAATGGCACCGCGGGTCCCATTGCTGTGCCGCTATGGCAAGATTTGGGATTGCAAGTCATACCGCTGTATTGCGAGGTGGATGGTCGGTTTCCCCATCATCTGCCCGACCCGACGGTGCCGCGCTTCATGGAGGATTTAGCGAAAAAAGTGGTGGAGGAAAAGGCGGATGTGGGCATCGGTTATGATGGTGATGCCGATCGCGTCGGCGTGGTGGATGATAAAGGGCGATTGATTTTTGCCGACAAACTCATGGCCTTGCTCAGCAGAGAAATATTGAGTAAACACCCCGGTGCCCCCATTTTGTTCGACGTCAAATGTTCGCAGCTGCTTGCTGAAGAAATCGAGAAGGCTGGCGGCCAGCCCGTTATGTGGAAAACAGGCCATTCTTTGCTCAAGGCCAAGATGAAAGAGATGCACGCTCCCTTTGCCGGAGAGATGTCGGGGCATCTGTTTTTTGCGGATGATTATTATGGTTTTGATGATGGTATCTATGCCTCCGGCCGTGTCTTGCAGCTCATCTCGAACAGCGAAAAAAAGCTTTCACAGATGATGGACGAATTTCCTCCATTATATTCCACCCCGGAAATCCGCGTCGAATGTGCCGATGAAGAAAAATTCAAAGTGATCGAAGAATTGGTCAATGCCTTTGAGCAAAATTACCAAACCATCACCATTGATGGCGCCAGGGTGATCTTTCCGGATGGTTGGGGTTTGGTGCGTGCCTCCAATACCCAACCCGTCTTGGTGCTGCGGTTCGAGGCCAACAGTCGCGATTCTCTGCGGAGGATCGTCGATTTGTTTCAGCAACAGTTATCACGATTCCCCGCGGTAAAATTTTCGCAGCAGGATTTTTCCGTTTGACAGAATGAAAATAAAATGCCGACATTAAAAATAACCACTCCTGATCTGCCAGAGGCTGTGCGTCAATTATTAGCCAGCAAGGCCGGCAAAGCCCTAAAGGCGAAAGAAATCGCCCGCGAATTAGCGGTGGGCAGTGAGGCTTATCTACAGTTACGCAAAACGTTGCGGCAGCTGGTGGATCAGGGGGAAATCGTTCGGCTGAAGAAAAATCGCTTCAGTTCGCCTCCACGATTGGCCACACTTACAGGTGTTTTGCGCGTCAATTCGCAGGGTTATGGCACTGTGATTCGCGACGATGGCGGAGGCGAGATTTTAATCAGCCGTAAAAATATGGGCCAGGCGCTGCATCTGGACCGCGTCAGCGTTCGTCTGTTTGCCAGCCGTCGAGATCAAAAACCAGAAGGTCAAGTCATCGACATACTGGCACGTGGCCGTAACCGCATCGTCGGCACCTTGCGGTTTGGCCGAAAGTTCGCCTATGTGGTGCCCGACGACATCAAAATCCAAACCGATATCATCATCAGTGAACCGGAAAACTATGCCGTCAAAGACGGCCAAAAAGTAGTGGCTGTCATCGATTACTGGCCCGAAGCACAACTCAATCCCGAAGGTCATATCATCGAAGTCTTAGGTTTTGCCGACGAACCCGGGGTGGATGTGCTCTCCATCATCCATGCGTTCGAATTGCCCACCACCTTTCCTCCGGAAGTATTACAAGAGTGCCAGAGTTTGTCCCTGCAAATCCCATCGCAAGAGTATCAACGGCGGTTGGACTTGAGAGATCTTATCACTTTTACCATCGACCCCGAAGACGCCAAAGATTTTGATGATGCCGTGTCTTTGCAAAGGCTGGATAACGGGTGTTATCGTTTGGGGGTGCATATTGCCGATGTCTCCTATTATGTGAAAGAGGGATTGGCCATTGATAAAGAAGCCGAAACACGTGGTACCTCGGTCTATCTGGTGGATCGTGTCATCCCCATGTTACCCGAGCGGATTTCCAACGAGATCTGCAGTTTAGCTCAAGACCAAGATAAATTGTGCTATTCGGTTATAATGGATCTGACCCCCGAAGGTGAACTGCTCAACTATGAGTTTCACGAATCCATCATCCGCAGTCGTAAACGGTTTTCCTATGAAGAAGCTCAGGCCCTGATCGATGCAGGATCCAATGATCACTTAGCGATGGTATTACAGGATATGTATTCCCTTTCGCGTCAGCTGCTTCGTAAACGGCAACGACGGGGGAGCATCGACTTTGAGAGTCTGGAAGTCAAGGTGGTTTTGAATGAGGATGGTACACCGGTATCGATCAAGCGGCGTGAGCGACTGGATACCCATCGATTGATCGAGGAATTCATGCTGTTGGCCAACGAGACCGTGGCCCGACATGTGGGCGAAATCATGGCGGCCGAGGACGAGGAACCAAGAGGTTTTGTCTATCGGGTGCACGAAAAACCGGATCGCCTGAGTGTGCAGAATCTATTGGCTTTAGCGAAAACTTTTGGGTTTGCTTTCCAACCACCGAAACGCATGACACCCCACTATTTTCAGCGGGTGGCTAATCATTTTGCCCAGCATCCTTCCGCTACGGTTCTGCAGGATGCTCTTTTACGCACCATGATGAAGGCCAAGTATAGCACCGAAAACATCGGTCATTTTGGTCTGGCTTACAAATATTATACCCATTTTACCTCACCCATTCGTCGCTATCCCGATTTAATGGTGCATCGTCTGCTCAAAATCTATACACAGCCACCGATCTCTACTACCCTTGCTGTGGAAACATTGGAAGAAAAATGTAAAAGTGCCAGTCGTGCGGAAATACGCGCTCAAGAAGCCGAGCGCGCCTCGGTGAAGATGAAACAGTTGGAATTCATGGAAAAACACCTGGGGGATGTATTTGATGGCTATATCTGCCGCATCGTGTCTTTTGGCATATTCGTGCATCTGCCAGAATTTCTCATCGATGGACTGGTGCATATTTCTGGTCTGCGCGATGATTACTATTTTTTCGAGGAAGAAGGACAGCGGCTGGTGGGTCAATATACCGACAATCGCTACCAATTGGGCGAAAAAGTGCGGGTCAAGGTGTCTCGCGTGGATCTCAATGAGCGATTGCTCGATTTTATTCTCATAGGAAAAATAAACTCTACCGATGAAAAAAACACTTCCAATGTTGATAAATCTTTTGTAAAATATAGAAGAACGGCTGCAAAAAAACTAGGCAGACGTAAATAAAGGTTAGCTCTTTACATGGCAAGCACGCTAAAGATTGTAGCAAAGCACGAGATTGCTGTTCATACGCTTGAAGTGCAGTTCGAAAAACCCGGCGGATTTCACTATCTACCAGGGCAAAACATCAATCTTATCTTGCCGCAATTACACTACGAGGATGCCAAAGGCCGCCGACGGACTTTTACCTTAGCTTCTGCGCCATACGAAGATAAATTGCTGATCACCACAAGGCTGACCGATAGTGGCTATAAAAAGACCCTTGCGGAATTACCCCATGGCAGCGAGTGTGAATACCTCGGGCCGCAGGGCAAATTCGTTTACGATGAGACGGTAAAAAAAGCCATTTGGCTCGCAGGCGGTATCGGCATTACCCCTTTTCGCAGCATGTTGTTGCAGGCGTTACACCAGGGTCCACTGCCGGAGATCACTCTCTTCTACAGTAATCCCAATTTGGAGGCGGCAGCTTACCATGATTTGTTCTTGAGAATGAGTGAAGAGCACAAATTCTTTCATTATATACCTATTTTCACCCATCTACCGGATGAACATTCTTGGGCAGGAGAGAGGAGATTGATAAATAGCCAAATAATCGCCGAGTATGAACCCAGATGGCTGCAGGCGACTGTTTTTATCTGCGGGCCACCAGGCATGGTAACTTCACTCAGCGAGCAAATGCAATCCCAAGGGTTGTGGTCGCAACAGCTCAGAATAGAGTCGTTGTGGGGATATTAACCGAATATGATCGGTGCCGAGCGGGAATTCTGTCTTATAAAACGTCGATCGCCCGGATTACCTATGGCTAACTAAATGGGTGTTAGATTTTATAGGTGATGTCCTTGGGTTATGAAGCGACCAAACGCCGCATTTTTTTGCTATACTCAAGAGGCGTGTTATGCGCAAGACTTTATATTTTGCCTTCCTATTGCTGATGGTTTTGACTTTCAGCGGGTCCTTTCATTCTTCACAAGGGCCATTGTTCCTCGATGATGAAGTGTTGGTCAAGCTGCGTTCATTGGTCAAGCCGGAAGTGCAGATGGTACTTGATGCGGTCGGTGGTTCTCTCCTAAAAGAGTATGCTTCCATTGGGGTGCTACGAATAAAACTGCCTTTCGAAATGGATATTCAAACGGCCCTGCGGATTCTCCGACGTTTGGCGCCGGTGGAATATGCCGAACCGAATTATATCATCAAAAGTTCGCTACAACCGAATGATCCAGAGTTTCGACGTCTATGGGGGTTGAACAATAGCGGCCAAACCGGTGGCAGTGCCGGTGCCGATGTGCGTGCGGTGGATGCCTGGAACATCACCACTGGATCGGCCCAGGTAGTGGTTGGTGTGTTCGATTCCGGCATCGACCTCAATCATCCGGATTTGCAGCAAAATATATTCATCAATAACGGCGAGGATGCCTGGCAAGACGTGAACGATCCCAGCAGCGGTAATCAAATTGATGATGATGGTAATGGCTATGTAGATGATTGGAAGGGGTATAATTTCGTTGGCAATAGCAACAATGTTTTTGATGATAATGGCCACGGCACCCATGTGGCCGGTATCGTTGGCGCGGTGGGTAATAATGCAATGGGGATAACGGGGGTCAATTGGCGGGTCAAATTGCTACCGGTTAAATTGCTCAACGCGGCAGGTAACGGCAACGTCGCATCTGCCATCGACGCCATCGAATATGTCAGCAAAATGCAGGTCAAAGTGATCAATTGTAGTTGGGGAGGGCCTGATTTTTCCAACGCGCTCTATGATGCCATGACCCTGGCGAGCAGCAAGGGCATTCTTTTCATCGCTGCTGCCGGCAACAACGGTGTCAACACCGACCAGTTGCCCGAATATCCAGCGGCGTTCGATCTGCCCAATATCATTTCCGTGGCTGCCACCGATCATTTCGATCGCCGCGCTCTTTGGGGCGATGACGAGGATGGCGGCAATGGCGGCTGCGGGTTTAACTGTTCGAGTGTCATGGCAGCCGTACCCGGGTCTAATTTTGGGCCGCAGACGGTGGATTTAGCCGCTCCCGGCAAGGATATTTATTCGACTATCCCCGGCGGTTATGCCTTCTTGTCGGGTACCTCCATGGCCACACCCTATGTGACTGGTGCAGCCGCCCTGTTATTAGCCAAGCGAAACGACCTGCGATCCCAGGATATTAAGAACACTATCCTCAACAGCGTAGATCCGATCACCGCTTTCACCGGACTATCGGTGACTGGCGGCAGGCTGAATCTTTATAAGGCGTTATCAGCATTACAATAAGAAAGGAGGAGTCTATGCCGACTTTTATCCTCATGACCAAATTATCGCCAGAAGTGTCCAAACAGGTCCGCAATCGTTCTAAATTAGGACGCGCCTGGCTGGATCAGGTGAAGAAGAAATGTCCGGAAGTTCATTTCGTCGCCCATTATGCCTTGTTGGGTCGGTTCGATTTTCTCGATATTTACGAGGCTCCCGATGAAGAAACCGCCGCCAAGGTCTCGATGATCTCTTTATCCAATGGAGCTTATCAGGCCGAGAGTTTGATCGCCATTCCTTACAAACGGTTTGTCGAGCTGGCGAAACAGATCTAAAAATTTGTTACCGATTAAGCGAACTCGATCTCAAAGATGGAAATGATTCAGTCTCTAACCTTTACCTTCCATCCAGTTGATCAATTGAATTCAAAGAGAAGGGAAGAAGGGGTAGGTACGGCTAAAATTTAGCTTGCATCTATGTTACAAACTTTGTAAAATTTATTCCAAAAACCCCAAAAGGGGCATGAACCTCATGGACGTAAAAATCAAAGCAAAAATCATTGACCAGGAGGGGTTACAACGGACGATTGCCCGCTTAGCCATGGAAATCGTGGAGCGAAACCATGGTGTTGATCGAATCGCCATCGTCGGTGTGCGTACGCGTGGCGCTTTTATCGCCGAACGCATAGCCGCCTGTATTCGCGAGACCGAAAAGAAAGAGGTGCCTCTGGGGGTTCTCGATATTACCCTCTATCGTGATGATTTTCGCAAGCGGCTAAAACAACCGGTGGTGCAGATCACGGATATCCCCTTTGCGATTGATGATATCAACGTCATTCTGGTGGATGATGTGCTCTACACCGGCCGCACCTCTCGTGCCGCATTGGATGCGCTGATGGATTTCGGCCGGCCAGCTAGCATTCAGTTGGCGGTGCTGGTCGATCGCGGACATCGCGAATTGCCCATCCATGCAGATTATGTGGGGAAAAAAATCATCACTTCGGTTGGAGAAGAAGTGCAGGTACGATTAAAAGAAATCGATAATGAAGATAGTGTTCTCTTGATAGAAGCACCCACGGAGGCAAACTAAATGCCGCTGCAGAGACGACATCTATTAGGCCTGGAGGGTGTCAGTGCTGAAGAAATCAATCTCATTTTAGACACAGCCGCCAGTTTTAAAGAAATTCTAAATCGGCCCATACCCAAAGTGCCGACATTAAGACACCAGACGATCGTCAACCTTTTTTTTGAACCATCGACACGCACGCGCATTTCTTTTGAATTAGCCGAGAAGCGGCTCTCCGCCGATTCTATCAATTTCACCACAGCCACCAGTTCGGTAAAAAAGGGTGAAACCCTGAAAGATACGGTTCGCAACATCGAGGCGATGAAAATCGATATGGTGGTCATCCGCCACCAATCCTCAGGAGCGGCGCTATTCTTGAGTAAATGCATCGACGCTGCGGTCATCAATGCCGGTGATGGCATGCATGAACATCCCACCCAGGGGCTATTGGACATGATGACGATACGCGAAAAAAAGGGCACGCTCAAAGGTCTCAAGGTGGCTATCATCGGCGATATCGCCCATAGTCGCGTGGCAGGCTCCAACATCCATGGTTTAAAAACCATGGGGGCAGAGGTGATGGTCTGCGGCCCTAAAACGCTGATTCCGCGTCACATCGCCGAGTTGGGTGTAACTGTTAGCTACTCGGTAGATGACGCCATTGCCTGGGCCGATGTGCTCAATGTACTTCGCATTCAATTGGAAAGACAGGAAGCAGGATTGTTCCCTTCGATCCGTGAATATCACAAAGAATTTGGTATCACTAAGGAGCGTATTCGCAGAGCCAAAAAAGACCTTATCATTATGCACCCCGGTCCTATCAACCGCGGGGTAGAGTTGGATAGTGACCTGGCCGACGCCGAATGTTCGGTCATTTTGGATCAGGTGACCAATGGAGTAGCCGTGCGCATGGCTGTACTCTATCTCTTGAGTGGCAACGAAGGGGGTGTAGCAGAAAGTTAATCTCACGCAACATAGCTCTGGATCATTCGTATAATGGTAAAATGAAGACGGAAAAAGCAAAAAAAATTCTTTTTAAAAACGGAACCGTTTTAGATTTGCGCAGCGGGGAACGGCAACAGGTGGATTTGGTAGTGATCGACGGAAAGATCGACCATATCGGCTTTATCGAAGCTGCCAATTTTTCCGGTACCATCATCGATACCGAAGGTCATCTCATCGTCCCTGGTCTGATGGATATGCATGTGCATCTGCGGGAGCCGGGTCGGGAAGATGAAGAGACTATCGAAAGCGGCTGTGCCGCTGCCATGGCTGGAGGTATCACTGCCCTCTGTCCGATGCCCAACACCGATCCACCGTGCGATACTCAAGAGATCGTTCGCTTTCTGAAAAAGCGAGCAGAAGCAGAGTTGGTAGACATTTATCCCATCGCCTGTATCACCAAGAAGCGCGAAGGTAAAGAAATCAGCGAGATGGCAGATTTGATCAAAGCGGGTGCGGTGGCCTTTTCGGATGATGGAAATACCGTGACCAATGCAGCGGTGATGCGGAGGGCACTGGAGTATGCCAGTATGTATGAAGTGCCGGTGATCGACCATTGCGAAGATGCGAACCTTTCGGCGGGTGGTCAGATTAACGAAGGGTTGATGTCCACCCGTTTGGGATTAGCCGGCAATCCTGACATCAGCGAAGCGGTGGTGATTGCACGCGACCTCGCCCTGGCGGAATTTACCGGCGGACATATTCATATCGCCCATATTTCAACAGCCAAAGGAGTAGAATTGGTGCGCCGTGGTAAGGAGATGGGCATCAAAGTGACTTGCGAAGTGACACCGCATCATTTGGCTCTGACCGAAGACGCTCTGATCGAGTACGACACCAATCTGAAGATGGCACCGCCGCTGCGGACTACAGAGGACGTCGAGGCCTTGCAGATCGGTCTGCGAGACGGGACCATCGACGCCATCGCCTCTGATCATGCCCCACACAGCATCGAAGAAAAGGACGTCGAATTTATTGCCGCACCTTTTGGCATTATAGGTCTGGAGACGATGTTGGGGATTGTCATCACCAAACTCGTCGAAACCAATGCTCTGAGTCTACACCAAGCCCTCTATAAAATGATCATCGCACCGCGGGAGATTTTACATTTGCCTTTGCCGCAGATTAAAAAAGGGCAAACGGCTAACCTCACCATTTTCAACCCCAGTTCTTCGTGGGTGGTTGAAAAAGAAAAATTGAGATCCTTATCACGCAATATGCCCTATGAAGGTTGGCAGTTACAAGGAAAAGTGTTGGCGGTGTGCAATAAGGGTTTGATTACACTGATCAATTGAAAAAGATCAATCTTTATTAACTGCTTTCGGTGCGTCATTTACCATCAGCCGTTCACCTCTTACGTCCTTCCCATTCAAAGCCCGACGAGGTTCTTTCTACCCTTCAATTGTAGAGGGGGGAAGTTTATTGAGAAAAACCAAAACCGGCCAAAAGAAAGCAAGTTCGAACACAGGCCGTTTTCGAAATGTTTAAACTATTCTGCAAAAAATAATTACCAGATATTAATAAGATTAGCAAAGGTCATAATCTTTGGAAAAACAACTTGCATCTTAAAATATTTTTTATTAAATTTTTTGACTTGATTTAATAGGAAGGAGAAAACCATTGAAGACCTACACACCAAAACCAGAGGACATCGATCATAAATGGTACCTCATTGATGCTAATGGATTGGTTTTAGGGCGATTGGCCTCTAAAATTGCCGATATCTTGCGTGGCAAGAATAAGCCCCTTTGGGCACCGCACATGGATTGTGGTGATTTTGTCATTGTGGTCAACGCCGACAAGGTTCGGTTAACCGGCCGCAAGATGATGCAAAAGCGCTATGTGCATTATAGCGGTTATCCCGGTGGATTGCGCTATACGCCGATTACGCGCGTGATGCATGATAATCCGGCATATATTCTTCGTCATGCGGTTCGCGGTATGTTGCCGCACAATCGTTTAGGGCGGAAGCTGCTCAAAAAGCTGAAAATCTATACCTCTCCGGAGCATCCGCATGCAGCTCAAAAGCCAGAAGTGCTGAACATCTAAATAGCGTTGATGTTTAATGGGAGAAAAAATGAAAGGTACTTTTTTTGATGCCACCGGCCGACGCAAGAATGCGATCGCTCGTGTACGTTTAGCTCCAGGTTCGGGCAACATCATTGTCAACGGCAAAGAGACGTTAGAGTATTTCAAGCGAGATACGCTGAAAATGATCATCGAACAGCCGCTGCAGGTAACTGATTCTCTGGGCAAATATGATATCATCGCCAAGGTTCATGGTGGCGGTCTGAGTGGCCAGGCCGGCGCGTTATTATTGGGCATTGCTCGTGCCCTTGTCAAATCGAATGAAGAATTACGCCCCATATTGCGAAAGAATGGGTTTCTGACGCGCGATCCCAGAATGGTCGAACGTAAAAAATATGGCCGACCCGGCGCCAGAAAACGATTCCAATTCTCTAAACGTTAATTAACCATCACACACATCCTCCCTATCAGGGGTGCCCCATGCTTGGGAATATTTAATGCAGGGAGGGTGGCGGAATAACCCCAATTAGCAGGAGAAAGTATGGCGGAAGTCACTATTCAAGATCTGTTGTTGGCAGGAAGTCATTTTGGACATTTGACCCGCAGATGGAATCCCAAAATGAAGCGCTTTATATTCATGGAGCGCAACGGCATACACATCATTGATCTAAAGAAAACCATCGAATGCCTTGAAAAGGCTAAAGAAGCGGTACGGAAAATCGTCAGCGAAGGGGGGACGGTGCTTTTAGTAGGAACCAAAAAGCAGGCCAAAGACATCATCAAGTTAGAGGCTGATCGCTGCGGCATGCCCTATGTAACCGAACGCTGGTTGGGCGGAACGCTGACCAATTTTATCACCATCAAAAAGAGCATCAAGCGGCTGAAGAATCTCGAAAAGAAAGCGACCGATGGTACCTACGATAAAGTGACGAAAAAAGAAATTCTTGCCATCGAACGCGAGCGCGAAAAGATGGAAAAAGTGCTCGGCGGCATTCGTGATATGAACCACCTGCCAAGTGCTGTCTTTATTGTGGATGCAAAAAAAGAAGCCATCGCGGTGCAGGAAGCAAGAAAACTGAAGATACCGACCATTGCGCTGTTGGACACTAACGCCGATCCGGATCTGATCGATTATCCAATTCCGTGTAATGATGATGCCTTTAAATCGATTAGTTTGATTACTCACGCTATCGTCGATGCCATCCGCGAAGGCAAAGAGGGACGTTCGGAAGTTCAGGCCATGGCCGAAGCAGAAGAAGAAGCCGAATCCTATTATCAAAAGAATTATGACGAAAAATTTGACGCATCTTTTTCGGCGGATGAACGAGACACAGATTAATTGAATTTTGACCAAGGAGATGATGTTATGGCCATTTCGGCTTCAGCAGTTAAAGAGTTGCGAGATAAAACCGGCGCAGGAATGATGGAATGCAAAAAAGCCTTAGAGGAATCCAATGGGGACCCTGAAAAGGCTATTGAGTACCTGCGCAAAAAAGGATTACAAAAAGTTGAAAAAAAAGCCGGTCGTCAGACAAAGGAAGGGATCATCCAAGCCTATATTCATCCTGGTAGCAGATTGGGAGTTTTACTAGAAGTCAATTGCGAGACCGACTTTGTTGCCCGCACTGCAGACTTTCAAGAATTTGCCAAAGATGTTGCTATGCAAATTGCCGCGGCTAATCCTTTGTGTGTCGATCGCGTGGACATCGATAAAAATTTGGTCGACAAAGAGCTGGATATCTACAGAGCCCAGGCACGTGAACAGGGCAAACCAGAACATATTATCGAAAAATTCGTTCAGGGCAAACTCGAAAAATATTATCAAGACGTCTGCTTGTTAGAGCAGAGTTTTATTAAAGACCCTAACAAGACGATTCGAGATTTGTTGAATGAAAAAGTCGCCAAATTAGGTGAAAATATCACGATTAAGAGGTTCGTGCGTTTTCAATTAGGCGAATAAAAAAAAATGGAGCGAAGGTATTTCCTTCGCTCTTTTTTTGTATTGCTGTTATGCTTTAGGATTTTGCCACAAGGCAAAAATGAACGCCGACTCAACCGAAACCGTTTGGGAATAGGAATACCGCTTATCCATGAATTTAACCTTTTGAATAAAAAGCCATCATGAATGCTGTAGCTAAACCAATTTTCAAACGCATATTGCTCAAATTAAGCGGTGAAGCATTGATGGGTGAGAGCAAACGCCTGGGTATTGATCCCGAGACAGTGGATCAGATTTCACAAGAAATCGCCGAGGTAGCCAAGTTGGGGGTCGAGATTGGCATTATTGTGGGAGGCGGCAATATCTTCCGCGGCTTGTCGGCCAGTGCCCGAGGCATGGATCGGGTAACCGCTGACTATATGGGTATGCTGGCCACTGTCATCAATGCACTGGCATTGCAAGATTATTTGGAGCGGTATCAACTGGAAACGCGCGTCATGACCGCCATAAAGATGGAAGAGTTGGCGGAGTTATTTATTCGCCGCCGTGCCATCAGCCATTTGCAACGTAATCGGATCGTCATCTTTGGGGCTGGAACGGGAAATCCTTACTTTACCACCGATACCGCTGCCGCCTTACGCGCCATCGAGATCGAAGCCGATGCCATTCTCAAAGGCACCAAGGTCGACGGTGTGTACGACAAGGACCCGCTGCAATATGAAGATGCGGTCATGTACCAGCAGTTAGGATACATGGATGTGGTCAGAAAAAGACTGAAGGTGATGGATGCCACTGCCGTCACCCTGTGTATGGAGAACAAACTGCCTATTCTGGTTTTCAATCTCAAACAGAGAGGTAATCTGAAGCGTGTAGTTTTGGGTGAACCAATCGGAACCAAAGTAATGGGTGAGTGAGCCTATGATAGAAGAGATAAAAAAGGACAGCAAGCATCGCATGGAGGCCGCGGTAGAAAACGTGCGCACCGAGTTGGCCAAACTGCGCACTGGCAAAGCGTCACCAGCCATCCTCGATGGTATCACCGTTAATTATTATGGCGTGAATACCCCTTTGCGCCAGGTGGCGAATGTGAGCGCCCCAGAACCGCGATTGTTGGTGGTACAACCTTGGGATCGTAGTCTATTAGCAGAAATCGAAAAATCCATTTTAAAATCCGATCTTGGCCTTAACCCCGCCAACGACGGTATTGTTGTGCGGATTCCGATTCCCCCTCTTACCGAGGAACGCAGGCAGAGCCTGGTCAAAGTAGCAAAAAAGATCGCTGAAGAAGGACGGGTGGCGATCCGCAACGTACGTCGCGATGCCAATGAAAAGCTCAAGAAGCTCGAGAAAGATCATGCCATCTCGGAAGATGACATGCGCCGTGGCCAAGAGGAAATCCAGACCGTAACGGATCAGCTGATAAAAAAGGTTGATGAAATCGTGGCTCTAAAGGAAAAAGAAATCATGGAAGTGTAAAGTTGCATGCGCTGATAAATTGAATATGATATTAAAATTTCCAACGTTCGCTTACTATAATAAGGGGGAATGGGAAATACGGTACTTGACGTCTTGAGCCAATCCTACAGCAAATATTTCATTGATAATATTTAACAACCGCTGAAACTTGCCGGCGGTTTTTTTTTGATGAGGCTGGCATGGCGAGCATGTATGACCCCTTTGCTGCCTTTTATGATCTTGAATATGGCGGAAGAAAAGACGATCTGGTTTTTTATCGACGTCTGGCAAAGACTTTTGGAGGACCGATCCTCGAAGTCGGTGTCGGTACCGGCCGCGTTGCGCTTGATTTGGCCCGGAGGGGGTTCCATGTGTGTGGCATTGATAATTCCCTTCCCATGCTAAACTATGCAAAAAACAAACTGCAACAACAACCCAAAACCCTCCAGAAAAAGGTCGAACTCGTTCATGCTGACATGAGAAAATTCAATTTGGCAAGGCAGTTCCGGTTATGCATCGTGCCTTTCCGCACTTTTTTGCATAATCTAACCCAAAAGCAACAACTGTCGTGCCTTAGGTCCATTCATACCCATTTGCAGAATAATGGCATCCTGGCCATGGATCTGTTTGTCCCTCTCTACCAGATGCTGCAACATTCGCAATGGCGTGTGCACATCCCTTCTGAACAATTGCAAACCAAAGATTCGTCTTTATCTATCACCTCAGAAATCCGTCATAATCCGTCAAAACAAATGCTGAACATAAAAAACATCTATCAACAAGAAAACCACGAACCCCTCGTAGCGAGAATGAGTTACCGCTATGTCTTCCGGTACGAAATGGAATTGTTGTTGCAGATGGCCGGTTACCGGGTTCTCTCATGTGCTGGTGGTTTTGAGAATGAGGACTATAATTTTCATAGTGGTATTATGTGTTTTGTGGCGCAAAAAACCTAAAAATGGAACATGTCTCATCTCAAATCGTATGAGATATTAAATGACGTTTTGAACTATCTCCCTTGTCATCCGCTAAAAGGGCTGAGGAAAATGAGTCCGAATAAAATATATTCGAATAAAAAGCTTGGCTCGAGGGCATGATTTTAATGGTATAGTATTGGAGTCGTCAATGTCGGATAAATTACTCAAGGGGATCGTTGTTACCTATTTTTGCATCCTGGTTTTATTTTTCGCCTTTTCGGCAAAGGCGGACTCGAGCTCTCTGACACTAAAGGTGACGTTTCCGGCGCGACAAGATACTTTCGACGTCGATAAATTACGCATCGCCGGTGGTACAACACCTGGTGCAAAGATCTACATCAACGATCAACCGGTTCGCGTCTATCGCCATGGGGCTTTTGTGGCACGTATCGATTTAACCGAAGGGCTAAACCGGATCGTAATTCGTGCCACGAAACAGGAACAAACTATGGAGGACACGTTGATGATTTTTCGCAAGCCGATCCTCAAGCCCTTGCCCGCGGTGCCGACAGCCATCGATAGTAGTTTTTTTGAACCGAACCAAGAGACTTGGGTTCTGCCAGGAGAGGTGCTGCACGTCGGATTTAAGGCAAGTCCTGGCGGAATGGCTCGATTTCGATTCGACGACGAGGCCGATTGGTTGCCCATGGTAGAAGATAACCACGCTGCAGTTGCAGGCATCTACCGTGGCTCGGTGCGCATCCCCTATCATTTTCCCGAACGATGGTCGACGATTTGTTTTCAGATTTGCGGTAGAGATAGCCAGCTCGTTGAAATTAACGCTCCGTTTCGTGTGCGCTTTCTGCCCTATAAAGTTCCCATCGTTGGCATGACCCATGATGAAACCCAAATTTGGACGGCCTCTCGCGGTGGCACCGTGATCGGCGTGCTGCCCGATTCCATTCGTCTACTTATCATCGGCAAGGAGAATCGACGCTATCGGGTGGCGTTTTCCAACTCGCAAGTGTTTTACGTGAATGAAAATGACCTCTCCCTGCTGCCTTTGGGAGAACCCCTGCTGCCCTCTGCGGTGAACTCTCCCACGATAACGATCACTGATGAATGGCTACGGTTAGCGATGATAGTTGACAGACCGATCCCCTTTTTGATAGAACAATCCGTCGAACCTGCCATTTTAGATCTTACCCTATACAACGCTTATCAAGCCCATCCATGGATCACTTTTCCCGAGACCATCATTAAAAATATTGCTTGGTCGCAACCAAGTGAAGGCCAAGTGAGGTTACGTATCTTTTTGCGTCAACGGCAGCAGTGGGGCTATCGTGTGGAGTACAAAAGAAATACCCTTTATTTGCTGATTCGTCGGACGCCGCGATTTTCTCGAGATCATCATTTCCCATTACAAGGGTTGAACATTGTAATCAATGCTGGGCACGGTGGTCGAGAACCGGGGGCGATCAGTCCCACCGGCATCGCAGAAAAGGATGTCAACCTCATTATCAGCAAAGAATTGAGCAAATGGTTACGTAACGCTGGTGCCAATGTACAAATGACGCGGACCAGCGACACCACCCTTACCTTGCGCGAGCGGGTCCAATTTGCACGCAAACACCAAGCGCATATTTTCCTGTGGATTCATAACAATTCCGTTGGCGCTACTTCGGATGCAGCCGCTGTCTCGGGTACCAGCACCTATTTTACCATGCCGCAAAATCAAAAGCTGGCGTGGACGGTGTACCCTCATCTCCGCGCTTTAGGTCTGCAACCGTTCGGTCGCATTTACAGCTCTTATTACGTCACAAGAACGACGGATATGCTGGTGTTATTGGTGGAAGGAGCCTTTATGTCCAATCCTTTGGATGAACAAAAACTTGCTGAGGAAATATTTTTACGTAGAGTGAGCAAGGCGATTTATGATGGACTGGTAGAATTTGTCGGCAAACAAAAGACGAATTTTTCAGAATAAAAAGATGTTATTCTATTTTTCCTTGAAAAAGATGAAATATTTTATTTTCTTAGAGTTGGCTATTTTTGATCATTGAAGGTGAGGAGTACCTGTGAGAATAGAAATATCAACAATATTATTCTTTTTATCCGTTTTTCTCTTTTGCGACCAAGGTCAGAAAGATACTTCCACTCACCCGCAGGGGGAAACACCCACGATGGTATGGTTGCATACGGTTGGCAATAAGATCGTCGATGAAAAGGATAATCAGGTTATTTTGCATGGCGTCAATCTTCCGGGCATGGAATGGGACAAAACGGGCGCCGGTATCAACGAAGCTGAGATCGACTATATCTGCCAGGTGTGGAAGGCGCGGATCATCCGCTTGCCATTCAACCAGGAGTGGATTCTCACCGATCAAGCATACAACATGCTTTTTGACAAAATCATCGGCTGGATCATCAAGAACGGAGCTTATGTGCTGTTGGACCTCCAATGGCAAGATACGTCCGTTAAAATACCACCTATCCCCAATGAACAAGCCATCACTATGTGGAAACTCATTGCCGAGAGATATAAGAATAATCCCGCGGTGCTTTATGATATCCATAATGAGGCGCACGACACTTCGTGGGAGGCTTGGCGAAGACGCGCCAGTGAAATCATCGAGGGCATACGCTCGGTCCATCCCAGGGCTTTGATCTTTGTGAGTGGATTGGATTGGGCCTATGATCTCCGGGGTTGGGGAGTTCAACCTCTGCCCTATGAAAACATTGTCTATTCAAGCCATCCTTATCCGTTCAAAGCAGAACCATGGGCCTGGGATAAATACTTTGGAAATGTCGCTAATAGTCTGCCAGTCTTCATAGGTGAATTCGGCGGAGAGGCCAAGGATCTGGAATGGGGACGACAACTATTGAGGTATATGGAGCAAAAAAGGCTCGGATGGACGGCATGGTCATGGAGCGCCAGCCCCTTCCTGGTGGGAAATGATCGTCGCACCCCCACAGAATTTGGCCAATTGGTCTATAATACGCTGATTCGTTTTTCTAATCAAGAACCGTCTTATCTTGTCATCAGCGATGTCAAGGTTCTTTATATTGCTCAGGATCGGGCCACCATTAGCTGGCTAACTAGCATCGAAAGCGATTCCAAAGTTCGCTACGGGCTCTCAACCGCTTATTCTGATTCGGCATACGCCCCGGTCATGCTCAAAAGTCATTCGCTTAAATTGGCCGGACTCCAATCAGCAACCACATATCATTTTCAAGTAATCTCGCAGGATCTGCTCGGCGCTAGAGCTGCAAGTCGAGATTCGACCTTTACTACTTTGCCATGAATAAGGGTATGGTTTGTTGATAGATCTCGTGCGGGGGAAAAGTATTGGGGGTTCAGGCTCAAATAATAACCATTCGATTTTTATTTAGCAAATTAAATTCCGGCGGCGAAAGGATGTCTTTTGCCCATTATTATATTCGGAAAAAATGGTTTCCCCATTGGCATGGTAACATTTGCTAAAGATTGGATGATTGATCAGTCCTGATAGATCGCCAGCCGAGCTGTTTGCCCGCCTTTTAGGGTAAAGGTGATAGTACAGCCGGATTTTATCTTGAAGGGATTGGGTTTGATTTCCCCTAATTCATCTTTATTCCAGAACTCTGCGTAATAGTATATACCAGGGTCTTCCTGTCCCTCTTTGCCGCCCTCTTCGGCAATGACGAAATCTTGATCTTGAAAGGTATATACTTCCAACAATACGATATACTTGCCAGGGGTGATATAATTGCCCTTCCTGTCTTTGCCGTCCCAATAATAGACGTAACGTCCCTGGGGTGCCGAATAAAAATATTCTTCGCGGATCAAGGGTTTTTTCGTCTCTTCTTTGAAAGGATTGCTGCAAGAAAGCAACAGCAAAGTATAGAGCAGGGTTATTGTTTTCAAGTAATGATTGGACGAGGTTTTCTTATTCATGACTATTCGATTCCATAAAGTTTATTTCATCATACCAAAAAAGTATTGAAGGATATTTTTGTCTTGCAAAGTAGTTACTTTAGGTGTTCTCTGAAGAATGCGAAAGAGCCTTCATTTCGAGTAGAGGGAAAGGACAACCTTTATGAGCGATTGTTACCCTATTTCGACAAAAGCTTATTGTACCATGATTATTTGGGCAATAAAATATCATTCCCTTCATTCGGCCATCGCGACCGCACACGGATGGTGTCCGGATAAACGTAGAACCGTTCCGCTGGTAAAAAGGGAAATGGCCTACCCAGGGAATATATGCCATTTTCATCCTCATCCCGAAACACTTCGATGGTATAGATAGACGGCATCAGCCGTTCAAATCGATAAGGTCCTGGTTGTTTCAGGTCGATCTGATAGCTTGCACCAGAGGCTGATCGCGCGGTAAGAAATATTCTTCCGCTCGCCAAAGAATCGGCATCTTTTATTGTCCCGCTTATTTCCGAAAGCGTATCGGGATTGATGGTTCTAAAGCGAATAACCAACGATGTATCCGCTAAACGATTGCCACTTTGATCGAATATGGAATCCACAGCACCGGTGAGGGCATAATTCATTTTTGGCACCAACAGTTTTTCGGGTGTAAAAACCATCTGAGCGCTATTAGGCCAAGTGAACCTTCCGCCAATAGCAACTTTACCGGAATCCATACATTTTACGGATTTCATGACGCTGAGGGTGTCCATTGTTTCTGAAAAGAAAAGGACTATGGCACTATCCACAGCGAAAAAGGACGCTCGATTTTTGGGAATAGAATCCACTACATACGGTTTAGTGGAATCCGCAAGGGCACTCCCGACAAAAGTCGCTTGTGAGCCTTCTTCTGCAAGAGGATTAAGCGCCAGATCGAAGCCACTTTTAACGCGTACGGTATAATGAACGCCTTGACTCTGAGTTGAGGTCCGACAATGAACAATGGCGCTGTTACGACGGTCAACGAAGCAATCTTCAATCGTCAAGCCCGTGGAATCGCTTTGAATTTCATAGTTGTTTTTGCCTGAAAGAGCGGTGGATGCCATTTTTTCTGAGAAACGCAATAGTAGATGATTTCGGTCGCTTGCTATGACTTCAGCCAGGCGGGGAGGTGTGGTGTCGCGTTGGGCAAGTCGTAAGAAAATATCAGAAATTTTTGCCTGAGTGGAGGAGAGCTCAAAGTCTTTTGCCGCCACGGCTATGGCTTCTCGTTCGGCATCGTAGCGACTATTGAGATTGCGATCCGTCACCGCAAAGAGCCGATAACGACCATAAGCCATATACGCCAGATGAAAGTCGCCTTTCGCGCCAGTCTGGGTGATGTAAAGTGGAGGTTCTTTTGCTGGATTGGGCACAGGGTTAGCGTTCAGATCATACGCCCACACTTGCGTGCCTTCTACTTTTAGATCGCTATACACTCTTCCGCTCAACTCTCCACGATCCAGAGAATCGCCCGTGGAAAATGCGAACGAAAAAGAAGAGAGCATCGGATTGTTTCGCCGATCTTTGGTGCCGGCTCCGATGGTGATCACGTAGGTCCGTTCCGGTAAAAGTCCCTGTGAGAATAATATTTCTAATTTTTTCCCATGCCACTTGTAGCGTACACCTAGAGACGGCAGAGGAGTGATGAAAATGGACTCTTGCGCCGATTTTCTGTCAACCGGTTCGCTAAAAAAAATGATAACCTTTGTATCTTTTCCCACGCCCGTGCTGTCCGAACGAGGAATGGTGCCCAAAACACGTGGAGGCGTTTTGTCGATGGGTCCACCAGGCGGTGGCGCCTGCCTGGCACATCCTATGACTAGGCAACCTACTAAAACAAGTTTGACCAGGCAGCTGGTGATTTCAGAGTGATTTATTTTCATATTGTTAAATTAGCTAATGAAAACTCGAAATTCAAGTGAAAAGTAGCATACCTCTATCTGGTATGGCGTTGGGTAATTTTAGTTGCAGGATTGAATAAATTTGATTAATTTGATGTTGATTTTCGGAGGATGATATGTCCAATCAACGTAAAAAGGTCTCACGTCGACAGTTTATTGGTGGCCTGGCAGCAACAGGAGCCGTAGGGGCTTTTATCGTTCCCAAAGTTGAAAAAGGAGAAACTTTGCCTCTATTGAAACCAAAACCTTTGGCCAAAGGGGATTGGGTGGGACTGGTCGCTCCGGCCAGCCCGGTCTTCGAACCGAGCGGTATTCAAGAAGGCATCCTTGCTCTCGAGAAATTGGGATTTCGCGTCAAGACCGGCAAACATATCGGGAAAAAATGGGGCTATTTAGCAGGAACGGATGAAGAACGCGCCGGAGATCTCATGCAGATGTTTATGGATGAACAAATCAAGGCGATTTTCGCCCTGCGGGGAGGCTTTGGCACGATACGCATATTGCCCTACCTGGATTATCAGGCCATTCGCAAACATCCTAAGGTATTAATCGGCTATAGCGATATCACCACTTTGCATCTGGCTATCCATAAATTGGCGGGAGTGGTGACTTTCCATGGCGCCGTGGCTTTATCGACTTTTAATGATTATTCCACCAAATACTTTTGGCAGACGCTGAGCGGTGAATACTCGGAGATCACCATTGAGGATTCGCCCGAATCCTTGCCCATGGCAATTGTCCCTAAAGGTGCTCCGACGGTTGTCAGCGGACCATTGGTGGGCGGTAATTTAACGTTGGTTACCGCCACTTTGGGGACCCCCTATGAGATCGAAACCGATGGCAAAATTCTCTTCCTTGAGGAGGTCGGCGAGGAGCCATACTCTCTCGATCGCATGTTATGTCAGTTGCAACAAGCGGGAAAGTTGGATAAAGTTGTGGCCATCTTGATAGACCGATGCAGTAAATGTAAACCGGCGGAGTACCGGCCTGCTTTTGAGAATACGTTTAGTGTGGAAGAAATTATTCAAGAACGAATCCGCGCTGTGGGAGTGCCGGCACTGTATGGACTGGCTATCGGCCATGTGGCTAATAAACCCGTATTGCCATTGGGCATTCGCGCGCAGGTAGATTTCGAGCATAAAAAAATATCCCTTGTCGAGCCTGCAGTTGTCGGATAATTTTTTTCCGCAACTGAGGAAGCTTTCAGTATTGATTAAATCATACATTATATGAATTGTGCGCCTGATCACTAACACAGAAGTAATTCTGTTGTAAATTAATTCGGAAAAGTGTTGTATTTTTATAGAAGATGAAAAAGATCTGGAAAAAACAAAAAGATAAAAAATTCAATGAGACGAAGATGCGGAATGACGCTCTGAATTATAAGGTAAATAGGCGATGGCTGCGTAAATTATACTCCTTATTGGTGGCGGTTTTAAGTATCTGGGTTCCAGCGGAAGGCATGACCCAGCAGGTAAAAATTATTTGGAATCCGGTTACAATGGATATTAACGGACTACCGGAAACGCAACCCCTCTGGTATCACATTTATTGCGATACCATTCCCGCCTTTACGCCAGGCCGCCTTAATTTTCTTGCGGCAACTCTTGACACCGAATATGTTCATACAGATGCGAGGTTGGCTGATCCTAATAGACATCTTTTTTATATCATTAGAGCGGTAGACCTCTGGGGCAATCAATCGGCGGACTCTGACACGGTCGGGGAAACAAGTTTTGTTTTGGCAAGAGCGAAGATGTTCTTGCAGGCACCTTACGATGCTATCGGAGACACAATGCAAACGGATCTACGAGATCGTGGAATGATCGCGCTAAAATCGCCGTATCTATCTGCCCCGAGAACTCTCCAGCAAATGCCTGAAGATGTGGTTGATTGGATTCTTTTACAGGTGCGCGATCCCCAAAGTGGGACCGTCCTGGCGGAAGAATCATTCCTATTGAAAAAAGACGGTAGCATTACTGAATTAGATGGTGTCAATCAACAATTAGGAATTACCGGTGTAGGACCTGGCGAATACCAGCTCGTGGTCCGCCATCGCAACCATGTGGCGGTCATGGCTAGACCATTAATGTCTTTGAAAAAGACCACCGCGGATTTATATGATTTTAGTGTGGACAGCACCGCCTATTTCGGCAAGGACGCAGCCAAAGAACTTGAACCGGGTGTATGGGGTATGTGGAGCGGAGACATCAACCAGGATGGACTGGTTTCTGAGGTTGATTACGAGATTTGGAAATCAGCAGCACAAGAAGGTAAAGAAGGCTATCAGGTTGAAGATTTGAATTTTGATGGCTTGGTAACAACCAGAGATTATGTTCTCTGGTATCGAGCATATTTAGCTGGTGTGGTAAGGAAGCTGCCATAAAATGACATGCAACTACGGTGTCGATAAAATGAGCGGATAATGTTCCATTTTGGGAATTTCGTAGCATCTGAGTGTGGGTCCAGAAGAAAAAATTTTTGAAGAAAAATAGAAAAACGATTATAACATATTAATTATATTGAAATAATAAATTATTATTAAAAGGATAAAATTTTTTAAATATTTGCATTTATTTTTTGCATTTTTATTTATCATGATGTATATTTAATTAGAGTATTGGCATCCAAAAGAGAGGAAGAATTATGATATCAAAAAATTATCTTCTCAAAATAGGTTTATGCACCAGCATCCTATTGATTTTCAGCGTATGCGTCTTTGCTGACGATTCCGAGTTCCGGCTGATCGTGTCGCGCAATGATAACCGCAGCACCAACGATGGTCGCTTGCATGTGGATATAGAAATGCGCATTGCCCCGGGCAGCACCTCCCCGCGTACGTTGAATTCTCTGACGTTAGATGTGACTTATGGTCCGGAGTTGAGTGCTTTTACAAGCAATCCTGACAGCAACTGGTTCAGCGCTACTGCCGGATATGATCTTTCCGTCAACAAATTGACCAGTCCAGTTAATTATTATCGCGTGCTGGTGACGGGGAACGGCATAGGAAAAAATGGTCCGGGAGACCCGCCAGGGTTTTCGGTTACCAATAGCTGGCAGCGGGTAGTGACCTTGCGCTGGAATATTGCCACCGTCAGTCCTTCATATAACGTTGCTTTTATTACCACTTCCGACTGCGCGGCTTATTTCGATAACTTGAACAACAATCCCCAGACCACTCTAACCGAGTGGGCCACGGCAACCTCTTCATCGGCTAATTTGTTGGTGGCTGCAAGGGTGTTTTTACAGGGCCCCTATAGCACTTCTACCCATGCCATGACGACCAACCTGCGCACCCCCACCGATTGGGTGCCGCTGACTTCGCCATACGATTGGGACAAACGAACCGTGAGCAGCATTCCCTCCTCCATTACCGATTGGGTATGCGTGCAGTTGCGCAGCAGTGCTACTGGTAAAGTGGTGAGTGCGCGCAGCATGTTCTTGCGCAACGATGGCTACATCGTGGATGATGACGGTTCCACCACACAGTTTACCATGCACTCTTTGGAAGGGGAAAAAGATTATTATTTAGTGATCCGCCACCGCAACCATTTGGCGGTGATGAGCAATGCCACGCCGTTGAACGCCAGCAGCGCCACCCCCTATAATTTCACCGACGCCTTGAGCAAATATTACGGCAACGATGCGAAATTGCTGGAGACCGGAGTGTATGGGATGTATGCGGGGGATGCGGATCAGAATAATTTTATTAGTGCTGTAGATAAAAATGCATACTGGTTACCACAAAATGGTTTATTTGGTTATCTAAAGGGTGATTTTGATTTGAATGGATTTGTAAATGCTATAGATAAAAATGCATATTGGCGCTTAAACAACGGCAAATTGGGACAAGTTCCTTAAAAATCAATAATTTAATATTTACTAATCGGAGGCCCTGTCATGATATATCAAAAGCAATTCCTAAGAGCGGCAATTTTACTCATAATTTTTTTCGGACAATTATTATTTGCTGCATCTTATGATCTTCGTTTTATTGTTATTACTAATAACATGATCAATTATGAGGTAATGGTCCAAATTAAGGCTTCTGAAGATTTTGGACTATCTGACGCTAATTTTGTTTTCACCTATAATTCTTCAGCTTTAAGCTATTCGTCTTTTTCACCACAAAATTTTAGTGGTGGCGCATATTTTGCTATGACTAAAACTGGTGGGTCAGGCATTGTATCGTTAAATATAGTTTGGGGAGGTATAGATCCTTGTACAATTGTTACAACTTCTTGGATTGATATAGCGTTGGTGTCTTTTTCTATTATTGATGTAAATGGTAGTTCGAATTTGCAATGGAATACGGCTCTGACAAATTGTTTTGATGATAACTATGAACTGCAAACGCAAGGTACTTTATCGAATTTAGATTCCACTCTACCTGTTGAATTATCATTATTCAAAGGAGAGAATATTAATGGTAAAATACGATTGCAATGGATTACCCAGAGCGAGAAAAATAATATTGGCTTCAACATCTACCGTAGCACCACTATCAACGGCAAATACCAAAAAATAAACGGCAAACCTATCGAAGGTGCGGGCAATTCTACAACCACTCGCGAATATTCCTATATCGACGATCGCATCGAGAAAAATCAGACCTATTATTACAAATTAGAAGATTTCGACATCGAAGGCCGCCGCGGTTTCCACGGACCCATCGAAGTGACCGTTCAAGAAGTACAACTGCCGGATGATTTTTATCTGCAGCAGAACTTTCCCAATCCATTCAATCAAAACACCACCATTTTTTACGGTCTGCCGGATGTCACGCCGGTTAAAATTCAGATCTACAATCTCCGCGGCGAACTGGTGCGCACCCTGGTCAACGAGATTCAGCAGGCTGGCCATCTCCGCGTGCAATGGGACGGCCTGTCGGATCAAGGGCTGACGCTCCCCTCCGGTATCTACATCTATCGCATCGAGGCTGGCAGCTATCGCGAGGCGAAAAAAATGCTCTTTACCAAATAATATGTGAGAAAAAGCCATAAATAGGTTATTTCGAGGAGTGAAACAGGGCAAATTTTAAAGCATCACGATCGTATTTATTCGATCATATTATTCACAGGAATTTCTTGATCCATAAATAGCGGAGAGTTTTTGCTGGTAAAATAATTTATATCTACTCTTCGGCGTCAACTTGAATGGCGGAGGATGCCTGAAGAGTCATAATAGAGCAATTTTTCAATTCAAGGTAAATTTATCCTTTATGAAAACTGTAAGCCCGTCGATTTTTTGGCGGGCTTTTTTTAAATTCACACATAAAAACTGTTGCATTTGGTTGTTGAAATGGCTAATTTTTATAAAATAACCTGAATGCGCCGTTTTGATCAGATAAACGCTGTGGGGAGAAATACCCGCACTAATGAGGTTTCAGGCGCAACGTCTGTAACAAGAAATGAAGCATTTTCTTTCGAAGAAGGCCTTTGTATGGAAAACAAAAAAGTCGAGACCTATCAAGATCTAATCGTCTGGCAAATGAGTCATGAGCTGACCTTGCAGATTTTCAAATTGTGTCAAAAGTTACGCAAGGACGAACAAGCCTTTCTCGTTGATCATCTACGCAGTAGTGTCAGCCAAATACCGATTAATATCGCATTGGGGTTCAAAAGGCGTGGCAAAACCGCCAAAATGCATTATTACCGCGCCGCAGTTACTGCCTTGGAAGAATCCAATTATTATCTGACCCTCTCCAAAGAATTAGGCTACCTGAAAGAGGATCAGGAACTCAAAGAATTGATCGAAAATTTGGAGAAAAAAATGAAAGGGTTGTTACGCTCGATCGCCAGCTCCAAATGAACAGATCTGGTTTTTCAACCTTAGGAGATGTACCATGGATCTTCATGCCATACAACAGGCACTACAGCAAGCGGGATTGGACGGCTGGTTGTTTTACGATTTTCATAACCGCGATGCCATTGCTGCGCGGATTTTGAAAATGGACACCAAGCGATTTGCCTCGCGTCGCTGGTATTATTTTATTCCCGCCAAAGGCGAACCGCAGAAATTGGTGCACCGCATCGAACCTTGGCGCTGCGATCATCTGCCGGGAACCAAGCATATTTATCTCCCTTGGCAGGAACAGCATCAATTGCTGAAAAAAATGTTAGGGTCTGCCAAAAAAGTAGCCATGCAATATTCGCCCAACAATGCCATTCCCTATGTCTCCATAGTCGATGGCGGCACCATCGAGTTGATACGCAGTTTTGGCATCGAGGTGGTTTCGAGCGCGGACTTGGTCGGACGTTTTGAAGCGCATCTTTCCATGGAAGATTGGGAGAGTCACAAGTTAGCCGGACGCGTCATGCAAATGGTCAAGGATGAGACCTTCAAAGAAGTTGGAAGGCGCATCCGTGCGGGTGAAGAGCCGCTGGAAGTGGAAATTCAGGCGTTCATGCGCCAATTGATGAAAGAGAATGATATGTTCGCTGAGGACGGCCCCATCGTCGCCATCAATGAACATGCGGCGGATCCCCATTTCGAGCCGACAGCCGAAAACAGCCACCGCATGAAAAAAGGCGATCTGCTGCTCTTGGATTTGTGGGCCAAGAGCAACAAACCGGGCAGCATCTATTACGACATCACCTGGATGGGCTTTATTGGCGAAGAGGTTCCGCAAAAGATGGAGAACATTTTTCAGGTGATCTGCAAGGCACGCGATACGGCAGTCGATCTGGTAAGGTCGCGCTTTGCTTCGAAAACGCCGGTGCATGGCTGGGAGGTCGATGACGCCTGCCGTAAAGTGGTAGTCGATGCGGGTTATGGGCCCTATTTTACCCATCGCACCGGACACAACATTGGCGAAGAGGTGCACGGCAACGGCGTGCATATCGATAATCTCGAGACCAAGGATGAGCGCTTGATCATCCCCGGCACCTGTTTCTCGGTGGAACCGGGTATCTATTTGCCGGAAGAAAAGATGGGCTTTCGTACCGAAATCGATGTGTTCGTCACCGATGAAGAGCAGGTGACCATTGAGGGGGCAGTGCAGAAAAAGATTATCCCGATTTTGACATTATGATAACTTTTATGCAAGAGGGGCGCTTGCTATCCTTTGAACGGTGACAGATGTTTTCATTATCATAAGAAAATTATTGAAAAAATTACGAGCGGACCAGGTTGTCCGCTTTTTAATGAATGGTACTTTTTCGAAATTGATTCTATTTTGGATGGAAGAAACTACTTTTTCGGAGGAAAATTGCCAGACTAGAAAAGCCGGAAGAAATGGTTTATTCATTCCGGCTTTGAATATCACTGGTGCGCCAACAGGGAATCGAACCCCGAACCTACTGATTAAGAGTCAGTTGCTCTGCCAATTGAGCTATTGGCGCATAATACAAGGAATTCAACAATAATTTCGATAATAATTTATCATTTTTTTACAATTTTAACAAGAAAAAATTTATTATATCTCAATAGAGTCGATGAAAAACTACTTGTGGTGAAAATATTCAAAAACATGTCATGTCGAGGAGCTTTAGTGACGAGACATCTTAAATTGCCATCGTCTCAATTATTCGGTATTAATATTATCGAGGTTAGTGATATTTATCTTGGGGATAGTTAGCATGAACTGCCCCTTTATTGGGAAAGATATAAAATCTAATAAGCTCATTCTTACTGAATGAAAAGGATGCCAAAATTGTCTTCGAGCGAAGTTTTATTACAGATTATCGGGCAACGGCGCAGTGTGCGGCGGTTTTCACCACAGCCGGTGGAGCGGGAAAAGCTCCTGATGTGCCTTGAAGCTGCGCGTTACGCACCATCGGCCGAGAATGTGCAGCCATGGCGATTTTTGGTGGTCGATGATGTCGTGATGAAGGAACGATTGGTGGAGGGCGCTTTTTCCGGCATCTACCGCGCCACACGCTGGGCAGCGCAAGCGCCGGTTTTGGTAGTGATGTTCGCGGAGCTGGATTGGCTGGCCAACCGCCTCGGCAAACAGATCACCGGCATCCACTATTATTTGCTCGATATCGGCATTGCCGGGGAACATTTTGTCCTTCAGGCTCAAGCCTTGGGACTCGGCACCTGCTGGATCGGCTGGTTCAGCGCTTCAGGAGTGCGCAAGGCCATGGCCACGCCAAGAAAATGGCGGCCTGTGGCCATGTTGGCGGTAGGATATCCTGCCGGTTCCCCATCTAAAAATAGAAAATTATTGCCGCTTGAACAAATCGCTTGCTTCAATCACGTGCCAAAAGGTTAAAGAAATTAATCGTCGCCGAAAGAGGTATCCGCATCGAGCTAAATGAATGTATGATTCTGTATCTCGAAATTAACAAGACTCACTGTATGGTACTATGCGGACTAGTTATTGTCCCTTCAAATCGGTCAGCAAATTGATCCAAATTACCTCAGTCATTCGTTTTATGAGTTAACTATGCCCCCTGTTGAACCCAAAGTCTCCGTGATCATCGCTTCTTATAAACAGAAGCATTGCATCCTCGATGCCTTGCAATCCATATATGCGCAAGCATGCGATTTCCCTTTCGAGGTCATCGTCGTCGATTCCAGTGGCGATGATACAGCGGAGATCGTAAAGAAAAACTATCCGCGGACAAAAGTCATTGCCTTAGCGAAACGGGCTTTTCCAGGCACTGCCCGCAACGAGGGCATCAAAATAGCCAAAGGGGAAATATTCGCCTTCACCGACACCGATTGCATCGTCGACAGGAACTGGCTGCAGCAGCTGGTCAAAAGCCATGAAATGGGATATGCGGTAGTGGGGGGATTCGTGAAAAACGGTACACCCTATCATATTTTCGGCACCTTGGATTACCTGTTGGAATTTTCTGATTTAATCACGCCACATGTTACTACTGGCAAGGATCATTTTGCCACCTGCAATGTTTCTTTTCGACGCGCAGTGGTGGAACAATATGGTTTTTTCGCCGATCAGGTTAAAGGCAGCGATAATCTCTATTTCCGACAGATGTATGCAAAAGGTGAGGTGTTGTACTGGCAACCCCAAGCCATTGTATGGCATCGGAATCGCACTCGCTTCAAGAAAATATTGCACAATCAATATGATTTGGGGGTGGGATCGGCTTTGAACCGGAAGAAATATGCTATTAGGGGAAAAGTTTTCACGCGTCATCCGTGGCTCATCCCGCTGATACCATTTGTGCGCCTATTGGCCATAGGCGCACGTTTATTGCGTAACAGTCCCATTAATTTTTGTAAATTTGTATTATTATCACCGTTAGTTTTGGTTTGTCTTTTTGCCTATACCTTTGGTTTTTATCGAGGCTTAAGACAAGTTTAGATCATTTATCGCGATAGCGGTTGGTGATCGGCATGCGTCGATCCTTGCCAAAAGCGCGGCGGGTGATCTTGATGCCCGGCGCTGCCTGGCGGCGTTTATATTCCGCCCGATCCACCAGCCTGGCTACTTCCATGGCGACCTTCCTATCGAATCCTGCAGCGGCTATGGCATCGATGCTTTTTTCCTCTTCGATGTACTGTTCCAGGATGGCATCCAGAAGATCATAAGGCGGTAAACTGTCCTGATCGGTCTGATGGGGTTTCAATTCCGCGGAGGGTGGTTTTTCTATCACCCGTCGGGGGATGAGATCGTATCCGGCCTGTTGATTGCGATGTTCTACTAAGCGATAGACCATGGTCTTAAAGACATCCTTCAGTGGTGAAAATCCGCCGGCCATGTCGCCATAGAGCGTACAATAACCGGTGCTCAGTTCGCTTTTGTTGCCGGTGGCCAGCACCAACCAGCCGAATTTGTTGGAGAGCGCCATCAGGAGGTTGCCACGGATGCGCGCCTGGATATTTTCCTCGGTGATGTCGTTGGGCAAACCCCTGAAGGTTGTCTGCAGGGTTAAGAGGTATTGCTGAAAAAGATCATCGATGGGCAATTCAAGTAAGCGGATGCCCAAGTTAGAGGCGATTTGGCGGGCGTCCTCTTTACTGGCTGTAGAAGTGAACCTTGATGGCATGGCCACTGCCACAACGTTATCGGGGCCAAAGGCATCCATGGCCAATACCGCTACCAGTGCCGAATCGATACCGCCACTCAAACCGAGCACCACTTTGTTAAAGCCATTTTTACGCACATAGTCTTTCAATCCCAATAAAAGCGCCCGGTAAACCTCTTCGGTTTCCGATGGGAATTTTTCGGTAGACAAGGATGCGACAATTGGCTGTTTGACGGTGATTTTTTTCTTCAGTTCGATGGTATTTACCGGTTGTGCAACCCTTCTATCGGCGGATTCTATCTTATCTTTTTTTTGTCGGAAGTGCTCTATCTGGGATAATGGCCAGTCGGTCACCACATAATCTTCCTCGAAGGCCTTCGCGGCATATAACAGTTCGCCTTCGGCAGATATGACCAGACTACGGCCATCGAATACTAATTCATCCTGCCCGCCGATGAGATTGACATAGATGACGGTGCAATGGGTATGTTGCGCTCGTTGCCGCATTAAGGTCAAACGTTCTGCTCCCTTGCCAAGGCAGTAGGGTGAGGCGGAGATGTTGAGAAGAATATCCGCTTTGCCGGCAAAGGCTTCCGCATCGACGACGCTGCCGGGAATCCAGATGTCCTCGCAGATGCTGATGCCGATGCGCCAATGGTCGATGGCGAATACCATGGGACAGCTGCCGGCCTCGAAATAGCGTTCCTCGTCGAACACGCTATAATTGGGCAGGTGGCATTTATGGTAACTGGCGACGATTTCGCCATGGTGAATGATCGCAGCCGCATTATATAATTTTTCTTTCACTTGGTCAACATAACCGGCAATGCAAACGATGCGATCAACCTTTTTTGCCAAACGCCGCAGATATTGGGCTTGATCGACGATGAATTGTTGACGCTGCAATAAATCTTCAGGGGGATAGCCTGTGACCGAGAGTTCCGGAAACGCTATCAGGTCACAACCATCTTTTTGTGCCTGTTGGAGATACGCTTCCATTTTGGCGCAATTACCTTCCAGATCTCCCACTGTGGAGTTGATTTGGGCTATGGCAATACGCAGGGCAGATGTTTTCATGGTTTACCTGGAATAAATGAATTGACTTTTATCGATGCTGTTTGTACATTTCAAGTTAAGAAAAAAAATGTAAAACAGCAACTCTCATCTTGTATGCTGAACGACATGGGGATTGGACCATGGGGCAAGACGGTCGGTTCCCACAGAAACATATGAATTAATGGTAGGAAATGATATGACACGTTACCTTGTCACTGGTGGAGCGGGATTCATTGGCAGCAATTATATCCATTTTTTGCTGCAAAAATACGGTAGAGAAGTTGAGATTATCAATTTGGACAAACTTACTTATGCCGGAAACTTGGAAAATTTACGGGATATCGAAAATGAACCGAACTATCGCTTTGTAAGAGGCGATATTTGTGATGCCGGTATTGTTGATGAATTGGTGCGCCAGGTGGATGTGGTGGTGAATTTTGCCGCCGAAAGCCATGTCGATCGCTCCATTGGCGCACCGGATGATTTCATCAAGACCGATATCTATGGTGCCTTTGTGCTCCTGGAAGCGGCACGAAAATATGGCATAAAAAAATTCATCCAAATCAGCACCGATGAAGTTTATGGCAGCATCCTCTCCGGTTCCTTCAAAGAGACCGATTGTCTGGAACCTTCCAGTCCTTATTCTGCCTCCAAGGCAGGCGCCGATCGGTTGGCCTATTCTTATTACGTCACTTACAAGTTGCCCGTGATTATCACCCGATGCTCAAATAATTACGGCCCGTATCAATATCCCGAAAAATTGATCCCATTATTCGTTACCAATGCCATCGACGACAAGAAACTGCCCATCTATGGCGATGGCAAGAATGTACGGGATTGGATTTACGTGATGGATCATTGTTCCGCCATCGACTTTCTTATTCACAAAGGAGTGGATGGACAAGTGTATAATATTGGTGCTGGAAATGAGCGAACTAATTTAGAGATTACCGAAATTATTTTACGGGAATTAGGCAAGCCCAAGTCGTTGATGACTTTTGTGGAGGATCGTTTGGGCCATGATCGTCGTTATTCGGTGGATACAAGTAAAATTCGTGCGCTCGGTTGGCAGCCGCAGCATTCTTTTGAACAAGCCATGAAAGACACCATTCACTGGTATTGCGATCATCGCTGGTGGTGGGAAAAATTAAAGACCGGTGACTATTTGGAATTTTATAAAAAAAATTACAAACGGAATTTGTGAATAGAGAAGAGCCATGGCTCAGCGAATGATCGTCAATGTGGTGGGTGCGCGGCCGAATTTTATGAAGATTGCCCCCATCCATCGCCAGATGTTAGCTCGTGAAAATATTCGGCCAATTTTGGTACATACCGGCCAGCACTATGACCCCCAAATGTCGGCAGAGTTTTTCCGCGACTTATCACTACCCGAACCTCATCAGTACCTTGGCGTTGGTTCTGGCTCCCATGCCGAGCAGACGGCTGCGGTGATGATTTCTTTGGAAAAAGTGCTTCTGCAGATAAAGCCCGATTTGCTGGTGGTGGTGGGTGATGTCAATTCGACCTTGGCGGCGGCGTTGGTGGCAGCAAAATTACACATCCCCATCGCTCATGTCGAGGCTGGCCTTCGCAGTCGTGATCGCACCATGCCGGAGGAAATCAATCGTTTACTCACCGATGCGTTGGCCGATTTTTGTTTTGTCACTGAGCGTAGCGGTTCCGAAAATTTGCGTCAGGAGGGGATCGCCGAAGAAAAAATTCACTTTGTAGGCAACGTGATGATCGACTCGCTGATCGAACACCTGGAATTGGTTCATGCGGTGCCAATTTTGGAAAGATTGCATCTGCGAGAAAACAATTATGCGTTGATCACTTTACATCGACCCACCAATGTGGATGTACGAGAGAATTTTGAGCTTATTCTTGCTGCGCTGGAGGAAATCGAGAAGCGCTTGCCGCTGGTATTTCCGATGCATCCTCGCACCGAAAAGATGCTGCGGCAATTTGGTTTTGCCGAGCGAATGCGAAGAATGAAGGGATTGCATATCCTTCCACCCTTGGGATATCTGGCCTTTTTACGCCTCATGACGCAAGCTGTTTTTGTTCTCACTGATTCCGGTGGTGTTCAGGAAGAAACCACCTTTCTCGACATTCCCTGTTTGACGTTACGAGATAGCACCGAACGGCCGGTGACCATTGAGTTGGGCACGAATCGATTGGTTCCGTTGGATAAACAAACGATCATACAATATGCGGAATTGGCACTATCTGGGGGCTTAAAGAGAAAAGCCATTCCGCCGTTGTGGGATGGGCAGGCAAGCCGGAGGATTGTGGAAATTTTAGCAAGCTGAAATGAGGAGTTGTTTTGATGAAAAAAATTAGTTTTCTGATCATTTTTTTTATTCCCATTTTGATAAACGCTCAGGATCTCTTTCAATCAGCCCTCGAACGACAATTACGAGAAAAGATGGAAAGCAGACCCGTTGGTTCAGTGGGTGTGGTCTCAAAGCCGCTGGAGCGATTGGTTGATGCCAACCAATACATTCTTGGCCCAGGAGATGTCATCAGAGTAGCCCTTGGGGATCAATCGAATTTGGTTTATGAGGCGCCCATTAACCCCGAGGGCATGTTGTTGATTCCATCTGTTGAACCTATCTTAATTGCGCATTTATCCCTGGCTGAGGCTAAAGAAAAAATTATCGAGAAATTTTCTGGTAAATATCTCAGTAGAAACATCTCCGTACATTTGATCCAGTTACGGTCGTTTCGGGTATCGGTCAATGGCGCAGTAGTAAAACCCGGAATGTATGAAGTGACGGCAATGAACCGAGTATCAGAAGCCATCCAATTGGCGGGCGGGTTGCGTCAATCACTTCAGTTGCAATCGGAAACACAACAAGTGCGGCTGGAATCACCTACTCGTCAAGAGACACAGTACCAATCTACTCAGGTGAAAGAACGAGTTATGGTCGATTTTACTTCCGCTTCTCAGCGTAATATTACCATTCTCAGAGCCGATGGAAGTGTTTTGTCGGTCGATCTACAAAAATATGCTCTCACCGGCGATTTGTCCTGCAATCCATACTTGCTCGACGGTGATGTGGTTTTCGTGCCCACGGAAGAAAAAAAGGTGGGGAGAATAAAGATAAGTGGTGCGGTAAAGTCGCCGGATGAATTTGAATATGTCAAAGGGGATTGTATTAAAGATATTCTGGAAATGGCGCACGGTTTTACCACCGATGCCGATTCAAATTATATTGAATTGGTACGCTTTATTCATAATTCAAGCAAAACCGAAACGATGCGTTTGTCTTTAGATCCTAACGATCCACAGACCCGTGAAAAGACCTTGTCCATGCCATTACAGCCGGATGATCGTCTATTTGTTCGCTACCAAGCGAAATTTCATGTGGCCAGCAATGTTGAAGTGCTTGGGGAAGTGCTTTTTCCTGGGGAATATGATATCATTGAGGGCAAGACCACTCTTTCTGAAATCATTAAAAGAGCGGGTGGATTCACTGCTAATGCTTCGTTGAAAAATGCTCGAGTCATTCGTAAGCGGCAGGAAGACTTGGAAGACCCAGAATTTGAGCGATTGAAAAAGATGAACGTTGCCGAAATGACGGAAAGTGAACGCGAATATTTCAAGATCAAATCACGAGAACTGGTTGGGGGGATGGGAATCGATTTTCGTGCGCTTTTCGAGAAAAATGACCGTAGCAAAGATATCCTCTTGAGTGACCGTGATCAGATTATCATACCTGCTATAGAGCAAACCGTAAAGATCACTGGGCAGGTGGTATTCCCTGGTTTATACACCTATGTCCCAGGCAAAACGTTGAACTATTATCTAAAAGAGGCTGGCGGATACAATTGGAACGCGCGCAAGAGTAAAGTCCGTTTGATCAGAAGCAATACCGGCGAATGGGTTAAACCGAATGGCAGCACCATTGTTGAAGTGGGTGATACTATTTTCGTTCCCGAAAAACCGGAGCGCAATTGGTGGACAACTACTAAGGAAGTGATCACCGCCTTTGCGCAGCTGGCTACGATTTATATCGTCGTCACTCAAGCAGGCAAATTATAAGCTGGTATGTTGCTGCCGCCTCTCATCTCAGGCACCCTCCGCTTCCGTTATAAGCGATTTTTGGCCGAAATTATACTTGATGACGGTAAAATCGTTCAGGCGCATTGTCCTAATTCGGGTAGTATGCTGGGATGTCAGGAGCCGGGGAGTCAGGTATGGCTATCATACCATCCATCGCCCAAGCGTAAATACCCCTATACCTGGGAATTGGTACGGGTGGGTCAAACCTGGGTGGGTATCAATACCATGGTGCCGAATCGCATTGTCCGAGAAGCGGTCGCGGCCGAAAAGATACCCTCTTTGCGAGGATATACGCAAATCCGAAGTGAAGTGCGTATTGGCGAGCATAGTCGGCTGGACCTTCAGCTGCGACGCGATGACGAAATCTGTTTTATTGAACTCAAAAATGTCACCTTGGTACAAGGGGGTATAGCATTTTTCCCGGATGCCGTCACTGAACGCGGCAGGCGCCATCTATGGGAATTGCAGAGGTTGGTACGGTCTGGGGCACGGGGCATCATATTTTTTGTAGTGCAAAGAGAGGACGCCAGAATATTTAGCCCTGCCTGGCAGATCGATCGAAAATATGCCCAAGAATTAGTCCGAGCCCATGAGAACGGTGTTGAAATCATGGTTTACCAGGCGACGGTCAATCCCTCACGAATCGATCTCTCAAACCCTTTGCCATTTACCTTAGATGAGAGCCAATCGGTCGAAGGCTTTTAGTCGGATGCACTTATGAATGTGACGATCGACATCCAATCTATTTACCCCTGCCGGCGAGCGCTGCTGGCGTGGTTCAGGCGACATGCGCGCGATTTGCCCTGGCGGCGGAGTCGTGATCCTTATGCGATCTGGATCTCTGAGGTCATGCTTCAGCAAACTCAAGTCAAACAGGTGATCCCTTATTTTCAACGTTTCATGCAGACTTTTCCAGACCTCGCCAGTCTTGCTGCGGCGCCGCTGGATCGCGTGTTAAAGGTGTGGGAAGGATTGGGATATTACTCCCGCGCCCGTAATTTGCATCATGCGGCTCAGCAGGTTATGGGCAAGTTTGGCGGAGAATTTCCTAAGGATTTGCACACTCTGCAAAGTCTAAAGGGAATAGGTCCTTATACCGCAGCAGCTATCATGAGTCTTGCCTTTGATCAACCCTATGCGGTAGTGGACGGCAACGTGCGACGTGTGCTTTGTCGCTTGTTGGCTTGGCCAGAGGATCCAACAACTGATCAAAATGGTTCAGAACTTCGTGCGGTTGCGCAAAAATTACTGCCGAAAAGGCGGCCGGGGAGATTCAATGAAGCGATGATGGAATTGGGGGCAACCATTTGCAAGCCATCCCAACCAAGCTGTTTGGTCTGTCCGTTGGCGAGGTGTTGTGAGGCCTACAAAAGGGGCGCCCCAGAGAAATATCCGGTTCGTACGCCAAAAAAGAAGCGGCCGCATTATCAAGTTGCCGTTGCCTTGATTTGGCGAGGTAAACGGTTATTGATTGCGCGACGTTCTGATCAGGGTCTCTTGGGTGGCCTTTGGGAATTTCCCGGTGGAAAGCAAAAACCTGGCGAAGAGCTTCCAGAAACAGCCGAGCGAGAAGTTTGGGAAGAACTAGGAATACGCATTCAAATCAAAAAATTATTCATGGTGATCGATCATCAATATACCCATTTCACCGTAACGTTACATGTTTTTCATAGTGAATATCAAAGTGGCAAACCAAGGGCTATTGGCTGTAGCGATTTTCGCTGGGTGAAAGTGGAAGAGTTGTCCCAATTTGCTTTTCCTCGGGCAAATGGGAAGATCATCGAACGGTTGTTAGATGAACAGATGCTGAAAGAAGAGAAGGTCGAGAGTTAGAACTATTTTATCTTATCTGTCCTCTATTCGGAAAACTTGTCATTTGCTCTGGCACGGATTAATGGTTTGAGGATGATCGTGGGAGGTACGTAACCCTGAGGAGGTGGACGACCAAAGGACCGATGTTATCAACACCTTTTCCAAGGGAAACAATTTATTACGAGTGGTTTTCCTGGTGGTTAGGATAACGATAGATTTATTTATCAGCATCCGAATTCGTTTGTTATCGATTAGCAGTCGAGTTGATATGATGAAGGAAATACATTCAATAACCCAGGGGGATGAGGATTACCCGGCTATTCTGATCAGCTATTTAGGCCCTCAGGCTCCGGTCAGACTTCAACTGTTGGGAGAGCCAATGTTCTTAAATGTGCCGAAAATTGCACTTTTTTGTTCATCTACTTGTCCGGGCTCCATTCTAAATAAAGCTTATGATTTAGCCAATGGTTTGCGGCAGAATTTGATGGCAGTGATCAGCGGGTTTCATTCTCCGGTAGAGCGAGAGTGGCTGCAAATTTTGTTGAATAGCGCGACACCGATCATTCGCTGTCCGGCACGTGAGTTGAGCAGGCGTCGTCTGACTGAAGAAGATAAAAGGATGCTTGCCAAGCGTCGTTTATTATTAGTCAATTTTGCTGAAAGTTCGCGTCGGGCCAATGAGCAAAGTGCCTTTTATCGTAATGTTTGTATTGCTGTGTTGGCGGAAAAGATATTCATCGCTCATGCTCCGCCAAAGAGCAAGACGGAAGCATTATGTAGACAAATTCTGCACTGGGGGAAAATAGTCTACACATTCGCAGATGACTATAATGGTTCCTTGATCCAATTAGGGGCACAAGGGATGCACTGTAATGATTTTTTAGCCCTGTTAAAGCGATAGCATGGTTATTTGTGAGTTTTTACCAGTATGACGATACCGGCAAGTAAAAAGACGATATTAGCGATCCATGCGGCTAATAGAGGGGGCAGCATGCCGTTTTGTCCCATAGACTGGGCGGTCTTGACGATGCCAAAGTAGATAAAAACGATCGCCAGGCTGATGCCAAAACCGGTTGCGGCACCCCCACGATGCTTTTGTGATGAAAGCGGTGCGCCAAACAGGATGATGATAAAGTTGGCCAATGGTACAGCAAACTTTAAATACAAATCTACCAGCCAATGGTTCGGCTCGCCGCCGTTGCGCTCCACTTCTTTGATGAACGCTTTGAGCTCAGAATAGGACATCTCCTCGGGTTTTTTTAATACTTTGGCAAATACCTCCGGTTTTAGATGAGAGCCCGTAAAAGGCATTTTCGTAAATTTTAAGACATGCTCCTCTTCGCCGGTAAAAGTGCGTTCAATACCGTCGTAAAGCATCCAATCGTCGTTCTCCCACACCATCTTTTGCGCAAATATATGTAGTTGCAACGCTAATCCTTCAAATTTACGGATGGTTACTTTATCACCGACATTTTTCTCCGGGTCATAGTGTCGTATGTTGATCCGTCGTCCTTGGGCATCTAAGGCATAGACATTGTTCAATTTTCGATGCCAAGCTTGGCGACGTTTTTCCATATACTGCGTCATGAGCTCGGCTCGTGCGGCACTGGCTTGCGGTACCACTAATTCTCCGAACACCATCGCTCCTAGGCTGATTAGAAAACCAAGTACCAACAAAGGGGCTAAAATCCGATATAGTGACAGACCTGAGGCTTTCATGGCCGTAATCTCGTTGAATCTGGCCATATTACCAATGCTGAATAAGCTGGAGAGCAACATCGCTACGGGTAGGGTGAGGATAATGATGTAGGGGATGTAATAGAGGTATAATTTTGCAACAACAGCCTTCGGCACTTGCTGAGCGATGTAGATGTCAAGTTTTTCGATGCCATCGATGATAATAAAGATGCACACGAATGCCAGAAACGCAAACAAGAGGATACTCAAAAAAGACCTGACTATATAACGATCTAAAATGGTCATATTATTGCCTGTTTGTGTTATGGGGGATAAAAAGTTTTTTCTCTAACCATTGTTTGCCTTTGATGAATGGCCATAACAACGTCTGTCCAGTGGCTTCATAAATGGAGTGAAAAACCAGGTAAACGCCACCGATGCCGACGATGATGTTAGCCAGCCACATGGACATAAAGGGGGAAATGTAGCGATTATCGGCCAGTTCTTCGCCGCCGATGAGCATCACCCAATATAAGAGGAAGAAGGCAAAGCTGATGCCCGCAGCCATGGTCAATGACCCGCGTCGAGACATAATACCAAGCGGTGCCCCGACTAGAACAAAAACAATACAGGCCACTGGTATCGAATACTTTTTGTGAACCTCCACCGACAGACGATATATTTTCCGTTCCAAGTTCTCGATGAAGCTCAGTTCGGCACTCAATTCTTGTTGTAGGCGTTGGATTTCGACGATGGTTCGATTGAGCGGTAACGGCCTGGTTGCAGATAACCCAGGCGAACGTAAGGACTCTATTCCTTCAGGAGGTTGATGGGACAACGCTCCGTCAAGATATTGGTCGAAATGCATGGCAATTTTCTTTTGCATTCTCTGTTGAACCAGTTCGATCTCTTTTCTACATTCTGCGATTTCGGACCTCATCATGGCGGCGCTCTTTTCTCGATCACCGCGATATTCTGAATTGCTTCGTTCGAGAATCATATCCGGAACGCTGATGGACAAGATCTGTTTCGGAAATTTCAAACGGCGATATTGATCGACATTTTGCAAATCCAATTCATGCATAAAACCATCATAGAGAATAATAGTCATCAGTCCAGTGCGGCGGTTGAGGTAGATTTTACCGCTATTGGCAGTGATGAATTTACTGGCGTAGGGATTGGTATGATCATCGATATAGACCGAATCGACATAAGCTGTGTCGGGCTTTTCAACTATTTTTTTTACCAGCAAGGTATAGCCCGGCAAATCTCGATAGATCACACCTGCTTCCAGGGCCAGCGTCGGTCGTTTGCGGCCAATATCGGACGCCAACAGCCTTGCCCGATGATTGAAATCCGGTAGGACGTGATTATTGAACTGAATCAACAAGATGGCTAGCAAGATGGAAAGAATAAAGACCGGCATGATGAGTCGGGTAGTGGCAATACCACTTGCTTTCATGGCGATTATTTCATTGTCACCGGAAAACCGACCAAAGGCCATCAAGGTGGCTACCAACACCGCCATGGGAACCGCCAAAGCGATGATCCAGGCCATGTTAAGGAAAAAGTATTCCACAATAACAGCGAATGGCAAACCGCGACTGAGGATGCGGGGGAGCTCACGAAAGACGAGATTGAGCAAGAAAACCAGGGTAATCACACACAAAGCAAAAATGAACGGACCGATGTGTTCTTTGATGATGTAGCGATAGAGGATCAACATGCTCTTTCTTACCCGAAAAATTATATAACCATGGTATAAAATTTGCAATAAAATAGGAGGTATCTGACACATTTGCAACAGATTTTTTTCGCATCAACATTCGTCCAATAGATTTGACATTAAAATGGAACTTTTGATCTATTGAATGGTATTTTTATATTGAAAATGTCCTTCTAAATGTTTAGATTAATCATTAAATCACCGCAGGCAAAAGCTGCTCTTTTCATCAAACCCTAAAATAAAGGAGTTGCTGGCATCTCTATTGTTACAAAGTAGTAGAAACGCAAATTAAATTCATTCGGTGTATTGTTGCTGACGAAATTTATGGCCATAAATGGCAAATTCAGTTGGAGGCATCCTCTGCTGCCTGCGGTGGTGCTGGTCATTCTATTTGGCCTGGGTGGAGGACTATGGGCAGAAACATCCTCTACACCCAAGCCCTATATAGGACTCCGTGTAAAAATCGTAGAAGACCCCCGTGTGCCGATATTCGAAAAAGAGGAGTTCAAGGGACTAAACCTCTATGGCGCAAGTTCTCCTGTGTTCAAACCCACCATTTCTGGCCTCAAACGCGAAGTCAAAGTCGATTCCTTGGGAAACATCAATTTTATCGAGCAAATCGATAAGATGCCTTTTCGTTTACCAACTTTTATGACCCTTAAGACCTATACCGATTTGCGTTTTCACAACAATATGCAAACCATGTGGCAGCGCACGGCGTTGAGTAAACTGGGGGAACGCTCGGAGTCACGTGTGGGCGGAGGGGCGTTGCGCATTGACATCCCCGTAGAGATTAAAAGCAAAACCTTCCAAAAAATATTCGGCAGTGGCACCGTGGGTTTGGACGTTACCGGCGACATTACCATCAAAGGCGGCCTTCGCCATGAAAAGCGCAGTGAAATCAAAACTGCCCTCAACCAAGGCAACGATACCAGCTTTAAAATGGAGCAGACACAGAGGTTTCGCGTTCAAGGCCACATCGGCGACAAGGTGACCATCGGTGTCGATCAAGACTCGGAACGTACATTCGACTTTGAGAATAACATTCAACTTAAATATCAGGGGTTGGAGGACGAAATCATCCAATCGATCGAGGCCGGCAATATTGCCTTGTCGCTGCCGGGCACGCGCTATGTCACCTTTGGTGGCCAGAGTGCTGGACTTTTCGGCATCAAGACGGCCATGACGCTCGGCAATCTTAAACTGACGGCTATCGCCAGTCAGGAAAAGGGCGAACAGAAACGGCTGTCTCTCTCCGGCGGGGCTTCCGAAGGAGTCAAACAAATCGCGGATAAAGACTATTTGCAAGGGTATTATTATTTTATCGATGATTACTACCGAAAGCGGTTCTCGGATCGTGGGCCCAATGGCGAATTTTTGTTTGATCCGACGCGCCGTATCACTCGCATCGAAGTGTACAAATCGCGCTATGGCTATGCCACTGAAAAAGCCGAAGCCAAATATGGTTGGGCTTGGGTACCGGACGAGGCAGATTCGAACAAGCTGGTAATTGTGGAAATGGACACAACCGGTGAAAAACCGGAATTCTATCGCGGTCATTTTCTGCGGCTGGAAAAGACCGAATATTTCTATGACCCGGAATTAGGCTATCTGCGCATGAATCAACCGTTGAACGACAATGAGGTGTTGGCGGTCGCTTACAGGGATAGTTCGGGTTATACTCGTGGCAATATCAATTTCAATCCGGATAAAGATCGGGTGCTGCAATTACGATTAATCAAGCCGATGAATCCCCGACCCAAGGATCGAACGTGGCGATTGGCGTGGAAAAATGTCTACATGTTGGGGCCGCGTAATATGTCGGACGATGGTTTTGAATTGCGTATATTCTATAAACCGCCTTCCGGAGACCCGATAGAAACCATAGAGGTTAATGGCAGAAAGGTTACCTGGTTGCACGTCTTTGGCCTCGACAATACCGATAAGAACGGCAACCCTAATAGTCCTGACAATATCATCGATCGTAACGAGAATGTCTTGCGTTTGGGGCTCGGTGAACTTTGGTTCCCCGATGTGCGGCCATTCGATCCCCTATCCCAAAAATATAGAGAGCTCTTGCCGCCGGAATATCGCTCTGCGGCCTTGTATGATACCACCGTTCAAAGCGCCATTACTGCTGCCAGTAAATTCTACATTGAAGTAAAATCCAAGACGCGCAGCGCCGAATACAATCTGGGTATGAATGTCATCGAAAATTCGGAAGAGGTGACGCTTAATGGACGCCGATTAACGCGCAATGTTGATTATATTATCGATTATTTCACTGGCAGTCTCAAAATGCTCAATGAGGAGGCGTTGCGGCCATCGGCCAACGTGGAAGTCACTTATGAAAGCAATCAGCTCTTTCAGATCGACAAGAAAACCATTATGGGTGCTCGCGCGGAATACGATCTATGGGATAATGGTTTTATTGGAGCTACTTTTCTCTATTTGAACGAAAGTACCCTTGATCAAAAGATTCGCGTCGGTAAAGGGCCCATGCGCAACATGGTTTGGGATGTCAATACCAAATTTGGGGTCAAACCCTTTTTCATGACTCGTTTTATCAATCTGTTGCCTTTTGTCGATTCGCGGCAGCCTACTTCCATCAGTTTCGAGGGGGAAGTGGCGCAGGTGATTCCCAACCCCAATACCCGAAATAATGAGGCTACTGGCGATTATGATGGTGTTGCCTATATCGACGATTTTGAAGCCGCAAAACGCATCACGCCCATTGGCATCGCCCGCCGGAGTTGGAATTTGTGTTCACCGCCACTATCGAAAATCGATCTGAACGTCACCTACCCTTCGTTGGCTAATCGTGGGCGATTGATCTGGTACGAACCTTATTCCCAAGTACCCATTCGTGAAATTTGGCCTAACCGCGATATCAACGCCAATGTCGCCCAAACTACCTCCGTTCTGGTGCTTCAATTTACCCCAGTCGATACCATCGCCGATATTCGTGACTCGTGGGGAGGTATCCAGAAAGGGTTGTCCAGTGGCTACTTTAATCAGACCGAATCGAAGTTTTTAGAAATATGGGTCAAAGGTACCGAAGGTACTTTGCATATCGATTTAGGGCTGATCAGCGAAGATATCATCCCAAATAAAAAATATGATACCGAGGATATTCCGCGCAATGGCTTTCCGAATAATTTGTTAGACGAGGGAGAAGACGTAGGGATCGATGGCATGAGCAATAACGATCCCCGTGCTATTGCGACAGGGGGAGATTTCTGGGATGTTAACGGTAATGGCATTCGCGACTATGGCGAACCCTATAGCGATGATGATTGGTCTTATAGCACCGGCAGTAGCGATTACGAGCGGATCAACGGCTCGGAGGGAAACGCCAACGATTATGGTGGCCGTAAACCGGATTCGGAGGATATGAATGGCAATAATGCGCTGGATGTAGCGAATGCCTATTTTTCTTACACTTTTTCTTTACGACGCGATTCTCCGGACACCATCTATATCGCCGGTGCCAGTATCGATAAAGAGACGGGCAAAGATTTCGGTTGGCGGCTATATCGTATTCCATTGGATGCTCCATCGCCAACTCTGACCAAAGTGGGCACACCGGATATCACCCGCATCGAATTCATTCGCATGTGGGTGGACGGCTTTGAAAACCCCGGAAGGAGAGCCATTGCCATTGCCGATATTAGCCTGGTCGGTAGCGAATGGAAAGAACTCGGTACCGCCAAGGCAGAAGATCCGGAGAACTATGACACCAAGGTTGATCCTATTGTGACTGTTACAGAAGTAAACACCCATGATAATCCAGATTATATTCCCCCCCCGGGTGTTACTGGTGAAGTGGATCGCATCACCCGTGTGCAAGCCAAGGAGCAAGCTTTGGTGATGAACGTCGATAATTTGCAACCAGGAGATAACGGCATCATCCAAAAAACGTTTTATGAAAAACAGGATTATATTCGCTACCGAACGTTGAAGATGTTCGTATACGGCAAAGACCCAGCGCAAACACATATCAGCCGCGACAGTTCCAGTATTGAATTTTTCCTTCGTTTCGGCGCTGATATGAACAACTATTACGAAATTCGTCAGCCCGTTTACGAAGGATGGGATCCCCGCAATAATATTGAAGTGGATTTACAAGAACTCTCAGCCATTAAACTTATTGCCGAAAATTATGATTCCAGCGGTTACCGCAAGGGTTATTTCAAAGATAAAGGTGGCGGGAAATCCTATTTCATCAAAGGCATTCCGGCTTTGACCAATGTGCGGATGTTAGTGGCTGGTGTTAAAAACAAACACAGCAAATTGCCCTTTGTCGGCCAGGTATGGATGAACGAGCTGCGTCTTTCCAATGTCAAAAAAGATAAAGGCATGGCCTACCGGGCTCGGGTGGATTTCGATTGGGCGGGTTTGATTCGGTTCAATGGTGAGGTTGAAAAACAGGATGCCGACTTTCATAACGTCTCTACCCGATTCGGCGATGGGGATAATCGTCTGAGCGGCAGCTTTAATACCAGCGTTCAGGTGGACAAGTTTTTGCCAGCCAAACTCGGTGTGGCCATCCCTTTCAGTTTCAACTATGGCAAGAGCGAATCCACTCCTAAATATAAGCCGGGAACAGACGTCGAGGTGACAAATTCCCTGCCCGATTCGATTATTGAAAGAATCCGTACGGTCAACGAAAGGATGGGGTATAGTGTAAGCTTTAGTGTGAATTCGCGATCGCAAAACTTTTTTGTGAAGAATTTGCTTGCCAATATGCGAGCCAGTTACAGCGAATCGCGCACCAATGGTAGTAATTCGCAGATGGAATACACGAATTCGCGCACGCAGAACGGTGATTTCAGCTATAATCTGTCATTCAGCCCAAAGAACCATTTCCGACCTTTTAAATGGTTAGGCAAGGCCAAACTATTGCGTCACCTCACGGAGATGAAAGTATATTATACGCCGCAGAATTTCAGCAGTCAGATTACCGCATCACGCTCTACCAATGCACAAATGACGCGCAGTGGCGTTTTGACCCATAATAATAATTTTAATATTTCTGCCTCTGTTGGAACCGGCATGAAGATTTTCGAAAGTTTGTCTTTTGATATCAACCGCTCCTATGCCAACGATTTACAGGATATACCACGGGATACGTTGATGATGTGGTTAAAACGCGGCCGACTCGGCTATCTGACGACGATGAATCAAAACTTTAAAGCCACATATAACCCCAAATTTTTTCCCTGGTTGACGAATAATATCAATTACAGCGCCGGTTTTCGCTATGGTTTCAATCGCCAGCAAAAATTGCAATCGCGCAGTGCTACCTTGGCCAAGTCCATTGGCTTTAACGGTTCATTTGATATGAATGGCTTGTTCAAATCGATTTACAAACCTGCACCGGTAGCAGCTGCCAGTGCCAGACGGCCCGCTCCTGTACCCCGGCGTGAAGAGCCAGAAAAAGAGGGGGCGAAACCAGCAGAAAAAGAAAAAAAGGAAAAGAAACAAGATAAAACAGGAGGGGGGTTTTCGGTCATGGGCTTATTTGCCAAGTTCTTTGGCCTATTCGAACCTTATAATATTTCTTTTAGTAGGCGGGAAAATATCAATGTTTATGGCATCGGCGGCATGCCCACTTGGGCTTTTATGCTGGGTTTATCCGATAGCGTAGGCGTGCCCATGGAACAGACCGCTACTGGCGGTGTCGGTGTCAGTACCGTCAATCGTAATAGCACGAGCCAGACGGATAATTTTCGCGTCTCTTCGGGAGTCGCAATTTCCCGAGACATTAAAATCTCTCTGTCGTACGACCAAAATTATTCTTTGAATACTGGGACTACGACGACTGGTCAGCGGACGCACTCACGGTTGGTTTATGGAGATGACCTCGATATTCCGTTTCCTGAATGGAACATACGTATCAGCAGTCTGGAAAAATTGCCGTTAGTGAAAAACTATATACAAAGAGCGAGTCTCGATCACTCTTTTTCGGGTCAATTCAATCAAACATTCAATGTCGAAAAAGGAGTAGAGATTGTTACAAAAGATGATCGCACCTCACAATTTCGTCCGTTAGTTGGGGTCAATCTCGCCTTGAAAAATGGTACCACCATAGATATCCGTTACAATGTTTCGGAAAACACCTCGCTGGCTAAAGGTTTTGGTGTTGGTGGTACCAAAATCAATAATAACGAACTGGCCATCACCGCCCGTTATTCCAAGAGTAGCGATTTCCGCATCCCCATTCCGATATGGCCTTTTAAGAATATGCGGCTGAAGAATAATGTCGACCTAACGGTGACTGCCAGTTCCAGTAAGAATGTGACTCGCAAAAGCCGCGGCGGTGGCAAGTATGAAATTACGGCTGAGACAAGTAAATGGTTTTTAAAGCCCAATCTGCAATACAGCTTTAGCGATCGCGTCCGAGGTGGCTCTTATCTTGAAATCGGCAAAACACATAATAAATTAATCGGCGACACCTCGTACACGGAATTCGGCATCGACGTCAATATTTCCATTCGCGGTCGGTAATAGAGGGACATCCCTTATGAGATGGTTTATACTAATGACCCCTATTTTGTGTTGGGCGATGAGTTGCCATAGCCAATCATCACCCCGTTTCGACGCTGATCATGCCTTTTTCTATCTCCAGAAACAGTGTACCTTTGGTGCCCGAGTGCCTGGTTCTGCGGCGCATCAACAATGCCGCGAGTTTTTATTGCAATCGCTCCGGGCTACCGCCGATCAGGTTACCACTCAGCCCTTCTTGCACACATTTGCGCAGCCACCGCGAACCGTAACGGCCACCAATATCATCGCCAATTTTTCACCTCAAGAGAAAAAGCGTATCTTGTTATGCGCCCATTGGGATTGTCGTCATGTGGCTGATCAAGATCCCGACCCCAAGAATCGACAAAAACCGGTAATGGGTGCCAATGATGGCGCCTCGGGAGTAGCGATTTTACTGGAAATCGCGCGTATTCTAAAGCAGCATAAGCCACCCGTGGGCATCGATATCGTTTTATTCGATGGCGAAGACCAAGGGACCAGCGCCGATGACCGCAGTTATGCCAGAGGATCGGCTGTTTTTGCCAAGCAACTACTGCCATCTTATCGTCCGACTTTTGGTATTCTCCTGGATATGGTCGGCGACCGCGATTTGCAAATCTATCAAGAACTCTACTCTTTACGCTATGCCAAATTCGTATTGGATAAAGTGTGGCAGGTTGCTGCCCAGCTGGGAATGAACGCTTTTATACCACAACCAGGCCACGCCGTCTTTGACGACCATGTACCGCTATTAGAACGCGGCATCCCTTGCATCGATATTATCGATTTCGATTATCCATACTGGCATACAACCTCCGATACTCCTGATAAATGTAGCGTCGAGAGCCTGAATCAAGTAGGCAGTGTAATCCTTTATCTTATTTACAATCCATGAAAAAAGAAACATCATGGCTGAGTGTGGCGGTTGATGTGCATCAGCATTCCCGCGAGGCCATCGGTCAGTTCTTATTTCAGGCCGGTGCTGTGGGTTTAATGGAAGAAAACGATCAATTGATCGCCTATTTCCCTTCAACGGTCGATACCCAAGGGTTACAAAGCTCCCTTGATCGTTATCTTTCCTCCTTAGAATCACTCGGCCTTGGACAAAAACCTCAGGTGATGTTTGATAAGATACCTCATCAGGATTGGAATGCCGAATGGAAGAAAAATTATCATGGCTTCAAAGTATGCTCTAACATCTTTATCAAACCGAGCTGGGAACCGTGGCCGAAAGAGACCTATAAGTGTATAATCGAAATCGATCCGGAGATGGCCTTTGGCACGGGGACGCATGAAACCACACGCCTCTGCTTGCAGGCGATAGAGTCTGCTATTAGAGGGGGTGAGTTCGTCTTGGATATCGGCACCGGCACGGGCATTTTGGCCATCGCGGCTGTAAAATTGGGCGCCCACCGTGCGGTGGCATTCGATATCGATCCAATTGCGGTAACAACGGCCGTAAAAAACGCCGAAAAAAATAGAGTGATAGATAAAATTTTATTCTATACTGGAGTTTTATCCGCCATACATCCGAAGAAGATTCATGCGGATATTATTCTCGCCAACGTCAATCGGGTAGAAATCGTAAACATGCTACCGTTGATAGTCAATCTTATGGAGCCCAAGACCCAGGCCATTTTCTCGGGTTTACTCGAGGGAGAGCATGAGAAGATGAAAACAGCTTTTGCCACCGCGGGACTAAAAATAATGCAATCAACTTTTGCCAATGAATGGATGACTTTTCAATGCATAAAAGAATAATCGAGGAGAAATTGTGGATTGCCTATCTTTTTGCTCCGGTAGCGATTTATGAAATTGGACTCTGAACCACATAGGAACTGTAAACCTCATTCTAAAATCACTAATATGAAAACTATTTTTTTCTTTTTAAATTGTGATTTGCGACAAGCTTTTTTATATCCTCAGAGGGTTATATTTTGAAGAATAGGTAAAGTTAATTCTATAGGAGGACCAATAATGAATCGAAAGATATTAATTTTTACTTTTCTGGGGTTTTTGTGGTGTACGGTTGCCTTTACAAAAGATGGCCGGTCTTCAGAGCTTGGCATGAAAAATACGGATGATCATGGTAAAATAGCCGCTATAGCCACCACCATCCAAAAAAGTACACAAAACCTGGCTGTATTTATACAGAAACAATGCCAGCATGATTTACTGAAACAGCGATTAGCAAAGCAGATGGAAGAGCAGCATCGGCCGGAGATATTGATTCCGCGATTCATGCCTCATCTGCAAAGCGGCAAAATGGCATCTATTTCAGTTGCTCGCCGATCAGCAAGCCTGACAAAAACGAGCAGTGTCGGCATCTCTGGAAGAGTGACCGTCGCTGGCAATAGTCCCGACCCCAATTACCCGATCATAGTGGTAGCGTTCGATTCGTTGGGGTATTTTGCCGGTCAGAGCGAAAACGTCGATTCCCAAGGAAATTATGTTATAGCGGGGTTGAAAGCGGGATTTTATTATGTGATGACCGTTTCGAATTATTATGTCGATGAAATTTATGACAATTGGGCTGCACCGTTGAATGATCGTAGCACTTGGCGATCGGCGACCAAGGTTCAGGTCAAAGACGGCCAGATCACCCCCGATATCCATTTTGATTTGCAAAATGGCGCAAAGATAACTGGACGGCTTTTTCATGCCGGCGGCATCAGCCCTATACAGGAGCAGGAGGTGACGTTCATTTTCACTAAAAAAGAGGTGTCGTCGCAGATCTATGAAAAGACCTGTTATATTTTCAGCGGCAGCTATGACATCAACGTGCCATTTACAGGTGAATATAAGATGGCGGTCAAAACCGATGATTACGCGCTTACTTGGTTTGGCAATACCCTCGATTGGAATGCGGCGCAGACCATTAATGTCGCCGGTTTCCAATCGGTGCTCAATAACATCAACGTCACGCTGATCTCAGATCCCAAGGCCGCTCTGTGTGGCAGTCTGGGAGGCACCGTCGGTTACAGCGATCGTACGGATGTGCCGATGTTTAGCGCATGTTACGCATTCAGGATCGATGGCCAAGATACTGTTTTTGCGGATTTAGCTATAGGCCTGTTCGGAACCTATACCTTTGAGTCATTGTTACAAGGCAACTATATTATCTACGGTAACGACATTTTAGGCGATCTTTTAAGCGGTTCGAATTATCTCGGACAGTATTTTCAGAATGCTGCTACCCCTCAGCAGGCAAAGCCAGTTCGCGTGGTTGCGGGAGTATTAACAGAGGGGGTCAATTTTGTCCTGCAGCGTGGGGGTAGTATTTCCGGTTACGTTCGCAATGGCCGCGGTGCGCCCATAGACTCTATTCTGGTGATGGCTTTTCCTGCGGATATGAGCTCATCTGGCGGCGCTGGCCTGTTTCCGACTAATGTAGCTGTTTATCTCTGCGGCACCGATGGCAATGGAAGATATCAGCTGAACGGTTTGCCGACAGGCGACTATTACGTGCGAACCATCTCCGATTCCCTGCTAAATGTTGAACAGCTGGGATTTACCCTAAAATTCAGAAAGCACGGCGGCAAGTATGTGGATGCCTATTATCCGAATGGACAGAATCTATTCGACCTGCAGGCGGCAAAAAAGGTTGCAGTTACGGTTCCCAATACCACCGACCATATTGATTTTGTGCTCGAAGATGCAAAATATTTCACCGGTACGGTCAAAGATGCAATTTCTGGGGCGCCGGTGACCAATATCGTGTTGTTTGCCTTAGATGAGAGCTTTGCCTATCCTTATATTGCTTTGCAGATGTTTTTAAAAAAACAGGTAAAAGAGAACGGAGATTTTCGCCTAGGGCCGCTACCAGCAGGGAGATATAAGCTCATCGCCGTGGCTGGGGGACTGGAATTCAAGACCGATTACCTCAGCGAGTTCTATGATGGAGTGCGGGATTTTACTGCGGCCCAGGTGGTGACGCTTGGTCAATCGGACCAAGGCGGTATTCATTTTACTTTGGATCGGGGAGCAGTCATCCAGGGTTTTGTCTATTTACCGCACAATGGCGGAACCATTCGTGCCGGAGCCGATGTTTTGGATGGATTCCCGGTTTTGGTCTATCATGCGGAATCGGGCCAGCTGGCAAGTCTGGATTTTGTGCAATTTACCGGTGGCTATCGCATCGATCATTTACTGCCGGGGAACTATAAGATATTGGCACTGCCCACACTGGCACCCTATGCGGCGACCTATTATGGTGGCGGGGACACCTTTATGGATCCCTCCAGTCAGATCGTCACATTGACCCAGTATGGTGAAATCAAGGATTGTCCCATTACCCTCGAGCAAGCCAACGGCAGCATTGCCGGCCATGTGTGGGCCGACGGACAACCGGCTAAGGGATTGTCGCAAGTCATGGTCATCGCTTATGATGCCAGCGGCCATCCATGCGGCCTAGCCATGAGCGACATGGACATCCGCAGCGGTTGGGTCAATCCCAATGCCGAAGGCGTATACGCCATTGAAGGTTTGCGTAGTGGACAGTACTTTTTACGCACTTTTTCTCTTTCCACTGCATTAGGTTCTTCCCAACAGGTTCTCGGCCTGGCAGATATAGTCACGGGTGGTTTGGATCTTTTCAGCTTGCTGGGCAACCTCAGTTCTATCACCTCCTTGTTTAATTTGGACATTTCCATGTATCAGGATCAATGGTATCAAAACATCGATGCCATCATGGATTTGGATATCTTTTCGCTGGTTTTCCAGCTTACCGCCTATGGTGTGCCGAATACGCTTGATGAGGCTTTGTTGCCCATTTATTTGCCATTACCGATGGCAGAAGACATTCCATCTGGGGCAGCAGCAGTCTCGGTGGGTGATGGCAGCCGCATCGAGGGTAAAGATTTTATTTTACAGCAGGGCGATCTCGGTCATATGTTTACAGGGGTAGAGAGGAAAACGACGGTACCGCAAGCGTTTATGGTTTTGCCCAATTATCCAAATCCATTCAATCCCACGACGACGATAACGTTGCAGCTTCCCTCTGCCACGCATGTAAGTGTCATCATCTATAATGTTTCTGGTCAGAGAGTGAAGACGTTGTCGCAGGCTGTATGGTCAAGTGGGACGCATTCCATCCGTTGGCATGGGGTGGATGATTTAGGGCAACCAGTACCGGCGGGCATTTACCTGGCACAGGTGCGCGCTGGGAACTGGTCAAAAACCATCAAGATGACGTTGTTGAAATGAATCTAAATAGCCGATATGAAATTCACCTCTTAGGGTTTCATCCTCTGGCGGCCGTGGAATCTCATCGAGTTTTATGAGAGGCTAAAGCCTAAACTCTCAGGTGGGGGGTTTTTTACTCTTAAGGTTTCATCTCATGGAAGACGGGCTATGGCGGCCGTCTTCCATGAAGATGGAGATGATCATCATAATTTTTTGTGGCCCCTATTTTCAAGCTCTTCTACATTCGCACTTAAAAAAGCCATTTGATTTCAAAAATTTTTAAATTATATTTAATCATTGCTCGGCAATTTTTATTGAACGACGATATATTTTGAGAGTGTAAAAAGATTTTTGGCTAATTACCCTAATCGATAACGTTGGCAGCTATTGAAGGGCAGAAGAGTACAGTGGTGGTCAAGTCTCTCAGTTACATTTTCCTTCTCTTTTTCCTTCTCATTTCATCGGTAAACGCGACCGAATGGTATCGCATTCTGGAAAAATCAGATAAATTGATTGTTCTAGAAGTAGAAACGCCGGCGTTAGCGGTGGACACTTTGCATATCGATCATCAAAAAGTTTATCATCTGCGTGCTGCCGATTGGCCCATTATCAAAAGAAAAGGGCAATATCCTTTACCCTTTCAGAACCTGCTTGTACACCTGCCGGCTGGAGAGCCACGTCTTACAGTTCTCCAACATGAAAAAATTGAGGAAAAGAAATCAAGTCTCTTGCCCAATGTCGGTGATGAACCAGGGGGAGATGGGTTTAATGACAACCATGCAAACGAGTCATTTTCTGAGTCTTCTTTACCGCTGGCTTCCTTAAAATATTTAGGCCGAGAAGCTGGTAATTATTTATGGAATCTGACTATCTATCCCTTTGCCTATGACCCAGCAACGCAACTGATTACAGAAGTAAAAAAAATGCGCCTGCAAATTGTCATCTTGGAAGGCACTCAAAACCAGATCCCCCCTGCGGTAGCGGCCAGCCGCAAAAGTCTGTCGGCGGATCTAACCCTTACTTCCCCACCCCAGTTAAGCCTGAAAAAAACATCTGCGAATTTTTTCGATTCCACTGACGGGCCTTGTTGTAAAATTTATATCGAAAAGGATGGCTTGTATCGCATAACCGGCAGCGACTTGAGGGCTGCGGGGATCAATCTGCTTTCTGTGGATACTAAGAACTTACGTCTGACTTGTGGCGGGAAACAAGTCCCAATTTATGTACATGGGTGGAGGGATGGCCAATTCCATCAAAATGATTACTTTGAATTTTGGGGAGAATATCTTCGCCAGACCTTTCAGAGTCGGTCACCCGATATGTATCAGGATCCCTTTAGTTCCACCAATGTCTATTGGCTTTCATGGCAAGGTGGACGCGGCCAATGGATGATCGATGCGCCGGTGGAGGTTTTCCCTTCCACACAAGGTGTACAGAAACCCTATTCTTTTTATCAGACGGTGCATGTCGAAAGAGATGATTATTTCGACCATCTTTATAGCATCTTTCAACCAGATTCTTTACGCGACCATTTATTCTATTGGCCAACTATTGGGGCTGGACAAAAAGCAACCTTTTCGTTCAACCTCGAATATCCGGATGAAAAGTCTTCCCTACCTGTGCAAGCGCGTGTGATGATGGCGGGGTTGAGTGCCAAGAATGAAGCCCCGCATCAAGTGACCCTATTCCTTAACAATCGATTTTTGTTGAGAGGCCAGGGTTTTCGTCAGGATATCATGGATTTACGCAGCGATCCCAAGGTGTTACTGACAGGTGCCGATTTATACCATGGAGAGAATACATTGACCGTCATCAATGAATTCGATCCGACTCAGAGCGATTTTGTCCTGATCAATTGGTTCGAGGTAACTTATCCGCGTCTTTATCGGGCGCACAACAATTTCTTAAAGTTTACGGTGCCGCCTGATTTGCCTCTCGGGCCCTACCATTTTCGTATCGACGGCTTTAGCGACAAAGATATCGATGTCTACAAACTCGGTACGAGTAAATTGGTTGGCTTTTCCCTACAAGAGCAGACTGATTTGGCGGGAACAAAAACCGTGCAGATCAGTTTTGCAGATTATGTGCAAACGCGGGAGACTATATATGTGGCCGTGGCACAATCGGCAAAGCTCAAACCGATGCGTATTCAATCATTGGAACGATTGCCATCCTTTTCACCAGACGCAGGAGCAGATTATCTATTCATTTCAAAACGGAAGTTTATTTCACACCCCTCTGTTCAGAAACTTATTGACCTGCGTCAATCGCAAGGATATCGGGTTGGAGTGGTGGACATTGAGGATGTTTTTGATGTTTTTGGTTTTGGACGTCGCAGTTCGTATGCGCTGAAGGATTTTTTGAAATGGGCCTATCAAAATTGGCCTCTGCGTTTTGTTTTGTTTGTAGGCGACGGTTGTTTTATGCGCAAAACCATGCAGGGAGATACCCTCGACATCATTCCCGTCCATTATCGGCAGACGCTTAACTATGGCGCTACTGCATCTGATCATTGGTATAGCCTGGTCGATGGCCAAGATGAAATCCCCGATATTCATGTCGGCCGGCTGCCGGTCCGCAATGAGGAACAATTGCAAACCGTGGTCGACAAGATCATCGATTATGAGACCCATCTGGAAAGCGACGACTGGGGCAATCGGTTGCTTTTCATCGGTGGCGACGGGCAATTTTTTCGCGATCAAGGAATGGCTTTGGCGCGACGAGCTCCACAGGCCTATTCTGCCGCCATGCTCTTCACAACAAAGGATAAAAATATCAATATCGATCCCTTTTATGGGGGAACAAAAGAACTGCTCGATTATGTCGATCAGGGCTGTGCCATCATCAATTTCCATGGGCACGGCGGCGGTGCCATCTGGTCTGATAACGGATTATTGCGGTTAGAAGACACCGAATTGATGAATAATACCTATAAATACCCACTCGTTCTTAGCATGACCTGCTATACGGCTGCTTTTGATCAAATTTCGGAACGCAACCTCGGGAAAGCCATGCTTTTCGCCAAAGATCGTGGAACCATGATGTTCATTGGTACCAGTGGCTTTGGATGGCGTGAAAACGATGTTTTGTTGCAGACCGAATTTATGGATTATTTTTATCAACATCCTGACGTTACCATTGGCGAAATCTTGAACGCAGCCAAAGTGCGCTATTATGCCAAATATCAAAGCGATGTAGCTCTCTCCGAAATTATTCAATACAACCTCCTCGGCGATCCAGCTACCCGATTACGCGTTCCAAAACAAAAGATCCCTGTGGTTTGTTCACCACAATTACTGCAAAAAGGAGACAGCCTGCGGGTTAGTGCACAATTGCCGTTTTCAAGGGGAAATAGCTGGTGTGAATTGGTGGATTCTACTCTATTGGTTGTGAGCAGACAACAAAAAATGGTGGAACGAGGTACAATCGATTTCAATTTAGTCATTCCAAAAACTTTTGTCTCCTCCAGTGGGGCAGTGCGCCTCTATGTAAACGATGACCTCGGTTTACAGCAAGTTCATGGATCAACTCGATTTGCCCTCACCGAGGTGCATTTCGATTCGGTGTGGGTCGATATCAAATCCCAGGATAGTTTGTTCTTTCATGCACGGATTATCAGCAACGCCCCTCTGGCACAGGTCTTTTGTAGCATACAAGGGGAAAAGTTGGCAATGCTCCACCGAGGGGGAGATCAATATATCTCCCAAAAAGGCATGCCAATGGTTGATCAGGTCACCTATCGGATGGAAGCCATCACCCAGGGAGGAAGAGTTTACTCCAGCCCCCTCTATCATTTTCTACGACCTGGGCAATTGCGATTGGAAATATATGCGCAGAGATGGCAATGGAGCGGAAGCGAGCAGGTTTATTTACAGGCGCCCCTTTATAATTATGGCGACGGCGCAGGTGAGGCGGTGGTCTGTTTAGAAAAGCAAATCGCACCGCGGGAATGGCGGTTGGTAGGGTATGATACGGTGGCGGTCGCCCCCTTTTCATCTACGATGACGGCTGTACCTTTTGCCGTTGCCCCCGGTCGGGTCCGAGTCCGATTTGGATGCAAGCCTTTGGCATCGTCGGACGCCGACTTTTTTTATAGTTCTGCTTGGGTGGAGGCAACAGCCTTTGCACTGGCAGCTGGAGGCGGATTCCGCATCGCCGACAGCATCGAGGATACCTTACGGTTCGATTCATATTGTCAATTAATCTGTCACAAGGGCGCGAATCGAGCGGCAAATGTCATTCGCCTCACAAAAAAATGGCCATTTACCATTCATGAACAACCCGATTTTCAGGTTTTTTCTGATTTACCGGCGTACGAGGTTGATTTTAATAATGAAAGAGCGGGGTCTGAAGGTATTGAATTGGCCATCGAGTTGCCGTATTCTGATACTGTCAGTGATAGCACGCTGGGACGTTTAGGCATCTATCGATATCATCCAGCGAGCCGAAAGTGGGTATATATGCCTACGGTTGTAGAATCGGCGAGGAGGTTGAAAGCGGTGGTGCATGAATCGGGAAGATATACTGCTCTTTATGCCCAGGATACGCAGCCACCGCGAATACAGATTGCAGTGGATGGGATCCAGCATTCACCTAATAATTACGTGAGTCAACATCCACAGATTTTGGTGAGAATTCAGGATTTAAATGGCGTTGATTTATCACCTAATAAATTGCAAATATATTTAGATGGTCAACTGGCTTCCGATATTTGGGCGATACCGGATACGGTTATTAACGGGAATGATGTGGCCATCGCAAGCACACCGAAATTAACCGAAGGGGTGCATCAACTACGCGTGATGGCATCCGATTGCAACGGTAATGAGGCGGCACCTGTTGAGGTATCGCTCAGAGTGGTACAAGATTTTAGATTGCATCTACTTGGCAATTATCCTAATCCGTTTAAAAAGGAGACCACTTTTGCTTATCTCCTCACGCAGCCCGCTGACCGAGTTTGCCTGAAAATCTATACAGCGGCTGGCAAATTAATTCGCAAATTGGAAGAAGCTTCTCAAGAGAATGCGAACATCATGGCTGCTGATTATCATGAAATCACATGGGATGGCAACGATGAAGACGGCTACAAAGTGGCCAATGGGGTATATTTTTATCGGCTAACGGCAAAAAGCGGTGATCGGACTCGTGAGATCACCGGCAAAATTGCGCGTATTGAATAAGGTTCGGGCTTCGTGTTAATCGTCTTTTCGTTACCCCATCAGTTGCGGTAAGTTTCTAAGCATAGTTGATAAACAATCTGTGTAATCGATGTAATTGTGTGAGCTTTTAAAAATCAAAAGTTTTCCGAATGATTGAGGTAATGAAAGACATACACCCCCTGATCAACACCAAATAACTATGCTGTAAAAGTATCAAATTCGGACTTTAAATGAGAGAAAGAGGGATCACATATACATTCATTTTATGCCTGTTACTGGTTAACGCCCATCGTATGATAGCCGATGGCCGCTATGCGGGAGCAACACTGGACTTGGGGGTTGGCGCTCGTCCGTTGGCTCTTGGCGAAGCAGCCGCCGCTATGGCTGGGGGCTCGGAGTGTTTTCGCTATAATCCGGCTGCGTTGGGCTTGTTACGGCGCGGCGAACTCGGTTTGATGTATGCACCTACCTTTGGCAGCATCACCTCACCGATGGCGACTTTTCATTATATTGGCTTGGCATTGCCAGCGCCTGCTGGTGGAACGTTTGCCCTACACTGGACGCGCTATTCCGTAGACGAGATTCCGATTTATCCCAAGCTTTCAGGAAATTACTATGCGGAAAGAGCCAATCGTCCAGAATTGCGGCCCAATGGTGAACCACTCGGCACATTTCGAGATGTGGAAGACGCTTTTTTCATCTCCTTTGCCCGTTCCAGCCGCATTATTCTACCGTTGGGCTGGCTTTATACCGATTTGCCAATAGAAATACCAGTTGGATTGAATGTCAAAGTCTTGCGGCAATCTCTGCATGATAAAAGCGCCTCAGGTGTGGGTTTGGATGTGGGGATGATGGTAAAATTTGATCTCGCCACATTACTCGATGTTCGAGCTCTCGGAGAGGTCTGTATAGGATTTTCGGTTAGGGATGTGACGCAAACGACGCTACTTTGGAATACCGAGCACTCGGAGCAAATCAAAACAACTTTTCTTTCCGGATTTTCCTATCGCCAGCTTTTATGGAAGGAAGTGTATGCTCAATTTTTCTGGTCCTATCTTGAAAAGCATCAAAAAAACAGCCTCTATGGAACAGAAATTTTATTCAAAGGTTTTGCACTACGTTTGGGCCTCAATGCCAGCGGTCTGACCACCGGTGCAGGGTGGCATTGGCGGCGTCTGCGGCTGGATTATGCCCTGATTTCTTATGATTTTGATATGGCCCATCGTCTGAGCTGTGCGTTTTTGCTTTAACAGCAGAGGAGTGAGGCATGAAGTTAAATATATTCATATTGTCCCTTTGTGCAGTGGTTGGTTTTCTTTGCGCTTGCCGTCATCAAACCACCCATTCGGGGACGGTTGTGCCCCCACCACGTTTTGTCCCTGCAGCGGCAGATACTTCCGCTATTGAGTATGGCATAGATGCCGTTCCCGAAGCAGACGCCATTTTTTTGCAATGGTACAAGCATTCGTCCTATGATGGATTTCGCTTATTTCGGCGCGCCCAAGATGAAACAACATTCACTCTGATAGCTGCTCTCAGTCCTACTGACACTACCTACCTTGATCCTGTAGCCATAAATACAAGGTATTTTTATTACTTACAGGCCTGTGACGAGGATGACAACTGGAGTGAACCCTCTGATACCGTGAACTATATGTTGTTGCCCAAATCCACGGCATTGAATGTGGTTTTTGCCACGCCGCTTGAATTCTCCTGGAAAATGAAAGGCATTAATCCCCCACAATTCATCGTGCGTCTTTATGATGATTCAGCGGATGAAATGGTTTGGTTGAGTAAGGTGGCTTCCTCCTATCAAGGGGGGGAAGAAAAGATCCGCTATAACTGGGATAACAAGGCAAAATTAGATCCATTGGTCGTTGGTAAGCGTTATCGCTGGCGAGTCGATTGTCTGGACCATACCCCATTTACCGGCAGTGAATCAAATTGGCATCGTTTTTTGATGTTATAATATAGAAATTTATCTTGACAATTTACGAAAAATTCTTAATTTAATTAAATAGAAGACATATGACCTAACTGTTTGGAGGTTGGGAATGAAGCTAAAGCCGATGGTATTCGTGCTTATGCTACTTTTGATTGAGGCTTCGGGAGCGGATGTTATCAACGGCAGTAAAGGGCTTCCGCATACCAAAGCGGCTTGGGTAACAGAAACAGGAAAATTAACTCTATTAGCGAACACGCGTTTCTGGGGTAAAGTTCATCAAGTCAAAAGTGAGCGACTGGATTTGCCCCTGGCGATCACCGTGTGGGATGTCCAGGGATTGTTTACCCTCAATTATGGCTTGGGGAAACATTTCGAGCTAAACATCACGCCGATCATTTACCAGGATGATCAAACCGATGCAGGGCTGGTGCCGTATGATACCTTTATTGGGTTAAAAGTGGGCTCATTTGGTTCACGGACGAGCTCATTAGCTTATGGCATGCATCTGCAAGCGCGTTTTCCCACGAGCAAGAAACATAACATCCTTTTTGAACCATATTCGGCAGGGACGACTGAATTTGGTTTTACTGGTCTTTTAAGTTATGCCACCGATCCATTGTATCCCGAAGATGCCTTTAACTTACATGCCAATGTGGGATATCATAATCACAATGATGTGGGCGAATTTTTAAACAAAACCCGCACAAAATACAGTCAGGTACTTTATCAATCGCAGCATCTCCACTATGCGATGGGTTTTAACATCCCCACAGAGAGTTTCGATTATGGTGTGGAATGGTATGGCATCGCCTGGCTGCAACGGCCACCTTTGGCGGCGGAATCGCGCGAAAATTACCTCTATATGAACACCGTGATCACCTATAAACCATATCGATGGTTCAGGTTTTTCGTCTCTGGAGAAATACGCTTAAGCGCCGATAAAGATAAGACGGTGCCGCCACTCAAAGAAAGAGCTTATCTAACTGATCTGCCCAATTATAATTCCTGGCGGATCAATGTCGGCAGTCAATTTACCTTATTGCCAATTTCAGTGTTTCGCACCAGTGAACGGGATATTCTCATTCAGAGAGCAGAGAGCCGACGTGAACTGTTCGAGCAGATTATCCGCGAACGCCGTGAAACCGAATCAGCCGAGGAAGAACTGGAACGCATCCGTGAGGAGCGACGAAAAGCAGAACGCGAATTGGAACGCCTGCGCAAAATTTTAGAAGGACAAAATACCCAAAAGCAAGATTTAGAAGATATGCGGCGGCAATTGGAGCCAAAAAAATGATATCCACCAAGGATATCTCTTAAGGAGGATATTTATGGGACATACCTACGAGGAATTAAAGAAAAAAACGGTAGCCGAGCTAAGAGAAATAGCCAAGGGCATCGAGCATGAAGCGGTACAGGGATATACCCAAATGAATAAGGAACATTTGTTAGCCGCTATATGTAAGGCCCTTAATATCGATATGCATGTCCACCATGCAGCGGCTGGAGCCGACAAGACGCGAATGAAACAAGAAATCCGCGCCCTGAAAAAAAAGCGCGATCAGGCTTTAAACGTCCATGATTACAAGTCTTTGAAAATGGTACGACAAAAGATTAAATATCTGAAGAAAACGCTGAGACGGCGAGCAATGTAAAAGGCATTCTCATTAAAAGCCCCCAAGGTTTTTCCGTGGGGGCTTTTTTGTGTCTTGTGATTTTCTTGAGTGAAAAAAAGGTGATTTGACAAAAATCTTACCACCGCTAAACTTGGTTGTTAGCACATACCACCTGGCAAAAAGTTCGTCATTTGCCAGGATGAATTTTTTTCATGAAATACTGATGGATGCTGGCATCTGTGGTTAATTCCGGATGAAAAGTGCAGCCGAGGATATGATCGTTCTCGACCATAACAACCTCTTGGCGGTGACGACCGAGAATTTTCACGTCTTTACCAACGCGAGAGATTTTGGGAGCGCGGATGAAAACACCCGTAAAGGAACGAGCATGGCCCTCCAGGGTGATATCCACTTGATCGATGAAGGAATCGATCTGCCGGCCATAGGCATTGCGGATGACTCTAATGTCCAGAAGACTTAGAGTGGGATAGTTATGACCGGGCACCTCCTTGGCCAGCAGGATGAGTCCGGCGCAGGTACCCATGATATATTTTTTTCGGCCAAAATCGATCATGGGTTGCCATAGACCGTGCTTTTGCAACATTGTCGTCATAGTGGTAGATTCGCCGCCGGGAATGATCAAGCCATCACACGCGGCCAACTCCGTTTCCGTACGGATGAGCGGGGCTTCCACACCCTTCTGTATTAACATCGCCTGATGTTTGGCGTAATCGCCTTGTATCGCAAGAACACCAATGCGCATTTACCATCCTCTTCCGGCCATACGTTCGCTTTCAGGAATGGCACTGATCTCTATTCCATGCATGGCTTCCCCCAATCCCTCGGACACTCTGGCGATTAAATCGAAATCCATATAATGGGTAACAGCACTGACGATGGCTTTGGCGCGTTTTTCAGGATCACTGGACTTGAAGATACCGCTGCCGACAAAAACCGATTCGGCCCCTAATTGCATCATCAGCGAGGCGTCGGCAGGAGTGGCCACACCGCCAGCAGAAAAATTGGGCACTGGCAATTTCCCTAATTTTTTCACTTCACGAACGAGTTCCACCGGCGCTCCTAACCGCTTTGCCTCGGTAACCAATTCTTCATCACCAAGGGATTGCAAACGGCGGATACCACTTTGCACCGCGCGCATATGACGAACGGCCTCCACAATATTGCCTGTCCCCGCTTCGCCTTTGGTGCGAATCATGGCTGCTCCCTCGGCGATTCTCCGTAGCGCTTCGCCCAAGTCGCGACATCCACACACAAACGGCACTTTAAACTTCCATTTATCGATATGATATTCTTCATCGGCAGGAGTCAGAACCTCGCTTTCGTCGATGAAATCCACACCCAACGCCTGCAGCACTTGCGCCTCTGCAAAATGACCGATGCGGCATTTCGCCATCACCGGAATGCTGACCGCTTTCTGAATAGCCTTGATCACTGTAGGGTCAGACATGCGCGCTACACCGCCATGAGCGCGAATATCGGCGGGAATGCGTTCCAGCGCCATTACCGCCACTGCTCCGGCATCTTCGGCGATTTTGGCTTGCTCTGGGGTGGTCACATCCATGATGACCCCACCCTTGAGCATTTCTGCCAAACCGACTTTGACCAGATAATTATCTTCCATAAGATAATTCTCCTCAAAATATATTCAAAAATTTATTTTACAAAAAAAATATCAATTTTTCAAGATTTAAAATTTATCGATTAATTTTCTGATGGTTTCCAGTAGCGCATTCTTGCGATAGGGTTTCTGCAGAAAAGGGCCTCTGCATGTGGGGAGAATGGCAGTGATGGTTTCATCCGGTGGATAACCGCTGGAGAGGATGATCGGCAGACTCGAGAGCTCACGGATTTTTTCGACACTTGCCGGCACTTCCATATCGGGCAACATCACATCCAAAAGAATACAATCAATGACATCCGCGTGCTGTTGCAGCAATTTCATTCCTTGATGAAACGAATTGGCAGTAAAAACTTTTAGTCCGTGGTGTTGCAAAATAAGCGCATTGACATCCACTATTCCTCGTTCATCATCGATGATGAGCACACATCCTTTCTTCTGGGCTTTTTCTTTTGTGGAGGGCAAAGTGGCAGGCAAGTACAACCTGAAGCAAGTGCCATTGGCGGAATCGCCTGCAACCTCTACTTTTCCTTCATGGCTACGTATGATCCCATATATAGCCGATAACTCTAAACTCTGCGCATCGGCAAAAGGTTCGAACAATCGTTCCAACCCCTGTTCCGAAAAAGTAAAACTCGGATAACTGATCTCAACAAGCACTGCATGATGAGGGGAGGGCATCGTTTCCCCTTCTTTTGTGGGCATCATGGTGTTGCGTGTGCGGATGTGAAGAGTGCCGCCATCGGGCGTGGACTTGCATCCAAAATTGATGAGCAGCGAAAGCGCCTGTTGCAACAGAAGTGGATCAGCTGCAAGGGTATACACATCCTCTTGCAAATCGAACTGGATGCGATAGGGACGACTAAACAGGCTCTGCTGGATATCGGCGGCATTTTTTAACAGCTCATTAATCTGAATTTCTTGCCGCTGCGGGCGAACGCGTTGACCATAATAGTGCAGCAATTCGAGGTTATACAGGACTTGTTCAGCCAGCCTTTTGATTTGTTGCGCATGCTCTAACATCGAGGAGTCAAGTTTTGCTTCATTATTAAATTGTATGGCATGACGATGGATTTTTGTCAACTGTTTTTCAAAATGGTCAGCTAACTTGTTGACGAAGGGGACTAATTGCTCGTGTTTCTTGTCTACGGATTGGACCGGAAAAATAAGTTTTAAAGTCTCTCCTCCATGAGAAGCGGTGGGTGTGGGCAGGAAGGCCTGTTCTAACGAAGATTTTTCATGACTTGTGACCACAAAAGAGAGGAAAGATTTCTCCTGCAAGACGATATTTTGTGGTTGCAAGGTAATGGCATATAGATCGCCGTTTCCATCTACCACATAAAGCGGTTGTGTCAGCTCGGGGGCGTTGGCATCGTGGCGTAATTGCTGAAGCCACTGCGTCCATCGCCGTTGGGAATCGCCCACAAGCAGCGATTGGAAATCGCCGCCGACGATCGATTGCGGGGGACAGTGCAGCAACTCGGCAATTTTTTGGTTCCAGGCCAAGATGCGGTTATGGTCATCTAATACAAAAAGGGACTCGACAGCCGCATCGAGCCATTTTAATGAATGGTCATCTAATCTCTCAAAGGATGGCAAAGATTCTTGAGAAGGTATTATCATGCTCGTGGATTCCACGGATGCAGAATGATCGGTCGTTGTAGGTTTCTCCTCCGGTTCTGGTTTTTTGGAGGACAAAGGGTATAGGGGCAGGCCTGGACGGACAATTTCTTTTTCATCAGCTACTCGTATGGTATAGCGGAAACCGGTCGGTGCATCTTCGCCTAAATCTTCTTTGTCTACCATCATTTTACACGGCCGCAGTCTCCCTGCTTTGTCGGACAGGTAAAGAGGATATTCGGCCAGCTGTCCTTTGATATCGAGGAAATGACGTATATTTTCGCGGTCTTCGGGTTGGGCGATGAATGTATCGATCAGATTAACGCCCAACAATTCGGCACTGGAATCGTATCCCAGCATGGTGCAAACGGATGGGTCGCAATGGATGATATCGTGATGGGGAGTTGTGATGACATCGCCACCCTGGCTGGGGTCAACGCTTATTGTAGTTTGGATTTTTTGTAGTCGCGTCAGGTTTGCTTCCAAGATATTTTCTAGTTTTTGTAATATCTGCGTGCTCAGCTGTACCAGCTTTTCGTTTCTTGTGGCATCATCATTATCCAGGAAAGCTAAATAACTGATATAATTGAAAGTGAAACCATCCAACGTGTCGCGCCATTTCAATAGTTCGTGTTCTCGGTCCATGTCTACAAAAACAAGTTGGATGGCACCGAGAGTTTTTTTAGGTGCCATCAACGGAAGAATGGCGCGTAGCACCAGACCGTTGAAAAAGGATGAAAACGTTTTGTTTCCCTCGGTCAGGCCGAGATCGGCGAGGTTGGGTGGCCAGGTGAGAATGAATTCCAGAAATGGCACGAAAAAGCTGTATTTCTTTTCATCTAGCGGACAACAACGGCTCGGTTCGAGGATAAGATGTCCCTGGTCATCAAAGATGGCAACCGATATCCCATGTTCTTCTGCAAAGGAGGTTTGCAGGTGGTTTAAAACTGCCGAATCGATGAGAGTTTTCAGATGCAGATCATTTTTCATGATATTTGCCATGATTGGCCGTTCAAGGTCTATATCGCCAACAAAGAAAATAACGGAATACAATCTATTGAAATATACAAGAAAAAAATGATCAAGTCAACCCTGTTAACAAATGCTGTAGCTGATACTCGAGGGGTGGGCGTAATCCCCAAGCGTTGATTTTTTCGATGTCGGTAAAGACAGACTTTGGAGGACCATCGTAAACCAATGACCCCTGATGGAGAATGAGCAGGCGGTCAAAGTAAAGCGCTTCCTCGGGGAATTGGGTTACAAAGATCATACTCATATTTTTACCGCCAGCGAGTGCTGGTTGATGGTGAAGATCGTTGATATAGGCGATGATCTCGGAACGCGTTAAGGGATCGAGTAATGAGGTGGGTTCGTCCAGTATCAGGTATTGTGGCTGCATGGCTAACACGGCTGCGAGGGCCAAGCGTTGTTTTTCGCCGCCGGAAAGATAATGCGGAGATTTGTGGCGAAACTTAGTTAATTTGAAACGATTGAGCATTTCCTCGACTCTGATGTGCATGGCCTCATATGGCAAGCCGATATTCTCCAGACCAAAGGCAATCTCTCGTTCCACTGTTGCTGAGACGATTTGGTTGTCCGGATTCTGGAAAATCATGCCTACGCGACGACGAATCTGAGGCCAATTTTGGGGATCCGATGTATCCAGTCCATCGACACACACTTTTCCCCTGGTGGGAATCAATAAGCCATTGAGGCACTTGGCAAGGGTGCTTTTACCAGAACCATTGGCTCCCATGATCGCCAGCGATTCCCCTGCGTCGATGCGCAAAGAGATATCATAAAGGGCGCGATGATGACCGCCATCGTGGGGATAATTGTAGTGGATATGATGGATCTCGATCACTTGTCGTCCTGCCAATGAGAATCAATCGTAAAGCGGGTCATCCGTTGCAGAGTGAGGATACGTTGCTGGATTTCCTGCTTTTGCAAATCTTTGATACGGCGTATGCTAAAATCTTCAACACAAAAAGAAGCCAAGGCGCTGCCGAACACAACGGCGCGGCGTAGATTTGCTGATGAAAGGGTACCTGCTTTTGCGAGATAGCCCATAAAAGCGCCGGCAAAGGTGTCTCCCGCGCCAGTGGGGTCGACTACCGAAGAGACCGGATAGGCCGGGCAATAGAAATATTCATCATGATGTACCATCAGCGCCCCATGTTCACCTTTTTTAATGATTAGGGTTTTAGGCCCCAAGGCTTGTATCATCCGAGCGCCAATGAACAAATTTTCTTCGCCAGCCAGCTGCTTGACCTCGGAATCGTTTATTAAAAGTCCGTTTACAACTTTTAGGGTCTGTAATAACGCATCGAGAGACCCGGATATCCAAAAATTCATCGTGTCCATGGCGACAAATTTTGGGTTATGGACCTGTTGCACCACTGCATATTGGAGTTCTGGACTGATGTTGGCGAGGAAAACAAATGGACTATTGCGATATTGATGTGGTAAAATCGGCTTGAAATCAGCAAACACATTCAGATGAGTATAAATGGTCTCACGATCATTCATGTTTGCCAAATACCGACCCTTCCACCGGAAAGTGTCCCCTTTCTCGGTCGTCAAACCTTGCAAGTCGACCTGCCGTTGACGAAGAAATTGTATCTCTTCGTGGCGAAAATCGTCGCCCACCACAGCAACCAGATTGACCGGTGCGAAATAGCTAGCGGCGGTGGCAAAATAGGTAGCAGAACCACCCAACACCCTGTCAACGGTGGCGCGTGGCGTCTCGATGGAATCATAGGCTACGGAGCCGACAACTAATACCGACATAAATCCTTCTCCAAAATGTTACATGTTCTCTGGTGCGGTGATGCCGAGAATCCCAAAGATATTGGCCAATACTTGGCGAGTGGCTTTTACCAGCATCAGCCGCGCCTGGGTTAATGGTTGGTTCTCGGTCACTACACGCAATTCATGATAGAAACGATGGAAAACGGTTGCCACTTCTTGCGCATAATTGGTCAGACGGTGTGGTTCGGTAAATTGTACCACCCGCAGGATGACTTCGGGCCATTCGATCAATTTTTTGATGACCTGAAGTTCGAGTGGATGAACCAATAAGCTGGTGTCTGCCACGGTAGGTAAGGTCACCCCTTGTTCTTCGGCATAGCGCAAGATGTTGCAGATTCTGGCGTGAGCGTATTGCACATAGTACACCGGGTTTTCGTCCGATTGTTTTTTTGCCAGGTCGATGTCAAAATCCATCGGCTGAGAGATGCGGCGGTCGACGAAATAATATCTGGCCGCGTCCACCCCTACCTCATCGATCAGTTCATCCATTTCGATGATTTCGCCTGCCCTTTTAGACATTTTCACCGCCTGGCCACTACGTAGCAGATTCACCTGCTGGATAATACTGACCTCAAAGCTCTCTTTTGGATAACCTAAGGCAACGATGGCAGCGCGCATGCGGTCGATATAGCCGTGATGGTCTGGCCCCCAGAAATCGATCACCTTCTGAAATCCGCGTTGATATTTGTTCTCGTGATAGGCGATATCGATGAGAAAATAGGTCGGTTCCCCAGCTGCGGTAATGAGGACGCGGTCTTTTTCGTCGCCAAAGAGACTGGAGCGGAACCAGGTGGCGCCATCCTGTTGATAGATGAGATCCTTTTCTGCCAGTTTCGCGATCACGGCCTCATGGGCCTTTTGTTCTCGCAGAATACTCTCTCTGAACCAGAGTTGATAATGCACACGATATTTATCGAGACTGGCCTTTTGTCGCTTGAGCATATACTCCAAGGCCATTTTGCTAAAGAGTTCATGACGGTCTTTGGCTTCCATTGCCACGAATTCATCGCCTTCGGTGGCGATGATTTCAGAGGCTAATTCGCGCAGATAGTGGCCATGATAGCCATCCTCTGGAATGTCTTCAGGGTAGCCCAACTGGGTCATATAGCGGGCACTGAGGGAAGCTCCGAGCAGGCGAATCTGACGGCCGGCATCGTTGACGTAGAATTCGCGATGCGCATCAAAGCCGACGGCTTGATAGCAGTTGGTCAGCACATCGCCCACGGCAGCGGCGCGAGCACTGACGATATTCAGCGGGCCAGTAGGATTGGCGCTGACGAATTCCAGTTGCACTTTTTGGTTTTTGCCGTATTGGCTGCGTCCGAATTCGTCGCCAGCGGTGATGATATCCACCACCGCCTGCTGCAGACAGGGAGGAGCGAGAAAAAAATTGATGAACCCTGGGCCTGCAATCTGGATTTTTTCGATGTAAAAGGGATCAGGCTTAATATTGGCAATGATTTTTTCCGCAATTTGACGCGGATTGCTTTTTAACTGGCGCGCCAACGACATGGCCACTGTGGCGGCCAAATCACCTAAATTTTCCTGCTTTGGACGTTCCAGCGCCAGATACGATTCTTCCACCTCTATGCCATCTGCGGCCATAAGCGCCGAGCGAATGGCACGGCGGATATATTCTTGCGGCATCAATTTTTCGGACACGTTGGTACCATTCCTCAAAATGAATTTTCGGTTATCTCTTCTATCTCAGCATCGCCCCACAACCGTTCCAAGTTGTAAAATGCTCTCGTCTGCGGTCGGAATAGATGCACCACCACGTCTACATAGTCGATCAGTATCCATTCCGACTCCATGGTGCCCTCTACATGCCATGGTCGGACTCCCTCGGGCCGGAGTTGTTCCTCCAGATGATTGACGATGGCGCGGGCCTGGATATCGGTATCCACCGAGGCGATGACAAAATAATCGGTTATGGTGGTCAATCGTCTCAAGTCCATGATCAGAATATCCGCCCCTTTTTTCTCCCAAATGAGGCGGGCTGTTCTTTCAGCTAATAGGCTACTTGTTAACCCCACGGACACTCCTTAATATTTAAACCCCAGTAACTTTTTTGTTTGATCATCCCCAATGGCCAACTAACAACTACTTGCCCTCCTGGCATTTTCAGTGGCTGCTTTTAATAATGCAATGGCTCGTTCGTATACCTGTTGTGGCAAGAGTTCGGTCATACATCGGAAATGTTTTTTGGGGCAATGATTGCGGCCCATGTGGGTGCATGGCCGGCACGACAATGACGGATGTTCTACGACCTCGGTATACTTTCCTACGGGAAAGAAGCCCAATTCCTTCGTGGTTGGTCCGAATATGGCCACCGTCGGAATGTTCAGTGCTGTAGCCATGTGCATGGGGCCAGTATCATTGCTGATGAAAAGCTGAACACAAGCCATGGCAGCGGCTGTTTCCATTAATGTCAGCTCTCCTGCAAGGTTGAGCACGGCCTGCGACAGCCGGTTTTCGATCTGATTGGTGATGATGCGATCCCGCTGGTCGCCAAAAAGCAAGACACCTACTTGCAACTTTTGTTGCAATTTTTCCCCGACCTCAGCGTAATACTCCCACGGCCAACGTTTATTCGTAAAAGTGGCGCTGGGCGCCATCCCTATCAGAATGCGTCCGGCGGCAAAGGTACTCACCTTTTCGCGCACGGCAGCGGTCTGAGGTTCATCGATTAATAAAACCAAGCCAGCGCCATCGTCTGTTATATCCCATGCTGCAGCTGTCTGCAAGTATCGATGATGAACCGGGATGACCTGAGAGTAAAAATTACCAAGATGGTTGACGAGCAGAAATCGTTTCCAGTAATACTTTTGATAGCGAATGACCTTACTATGCACAAAACTCGAAAGACACAGGCTGCGAAAGTTCTTATGGATATCCAGAATCACATCGTAATGCGTCTGTTGAATTTGTTTGCGTAACCGTAAAAGTTCTTTAGGGTTATTTTGATCGAACAACAACAAATTGGATAAATAGGGATTGGTGCGCAGCAGATCGGCAAATTGTTTTTTGACGATAAAATCGATCTGGGCATTCCCAAAACGCCGGCGCAGCAACCGTAACAGCGGCGTTGCCAGTAAAATATCGCCGATGGAGCTGAGGCGAATGACCAGAATCTTATTAGGATCCGTCCTTGCCATGCGCCAACGCATCAATCTTTAATAACTGTGCGAAACCATTCGATGGTTTTCATCAAACCGGTTTCCACATCCACGACTGGTTTCCAGCCTAACAACGATTGCGCCAGCGAAATGTCCGGTTGCCGCACCTTGGGGTCATCGACTGGCAATGGCTGATAGATGAGGCGGCTTTTGCTGTTTGTCAAGCGAATGATGGTCTCCGCCATCTCCTTGATGGTCATTTCATGGGGATTGCCGATATTGACCGGCTCGTGATAGTCGGACATCATCAAGCGGTATATGCCTTCGATCAGATCGGAAACATAACAAAAGCTGCGCGTCTGCTGGCCATCTCCAAAGATCGTGATTGGCCGATTGCGCAGAGCTTGGGGAATAAAAGCCGGGATGGCACGGCCATCATTAGGCCGCATGCGAGGACCAAAAGTGTTAAAGATACGGACGATTTTTGTGTCCACCTGTTTATACCGATGATAGGCCATGGTCAATGCTTCGGCGAATCGTTTGGCCTCGTCGTATACACCACGAGGCCCCACGGGGTTGACGTTGCCCCAATAATCTTCTTTTTGGGGATGAACCAGAGGATCACCGTACACTTCAGAAGTAGAGGCCAGCAAAAATCGAGCACGTTTTTCCATGGCCAACCCTAAAGCTTTGTGTGTTCCTAAAGCGCCCACCTTGAGTGTCTGAATGGGCAATTGCAGATAGTCCAGGGGGCTGGCCGGTGAAGCAAAGTGCCAGACATAATCGATGGGCCCGGCAATGTAGATGTATTCTGTGACGTCGTGTTTGATGAATTTAAAGTCCTCACCCTGTAGATGCTCGATGTTTGCCACCGAGCCGGTAAGCAGGTTATCCATGGCAATGACTTGATGTCCTTTTTGGAGCAGATATTCACAAAGATGCGAGCCGAGAAAACCGGCGCCGCCTGTGACTAGAGACCTTGGCATAAAACTTCCTCCGCTGTGGTATCTATAAGCTGAAATTTTTGGCTTAAACCACTACTGGTAACAAAACGCAATTTATTTTCGTTCTCATAGATGATCAATCCCTCAATGCCCTCAAGTTTTTCGATCATGTTCATTCCATCTTTTGGACCCAAAACAAACACTGCCGTTGCTAAAGCGTCGCATTCGGCGGTGCTGCGACCAACGATGGTGACACTCACACACTCTCGTGCTGGATAGCCAGTTTTGCTATCGAAGATATGATGGTAGCGACTATGATCTTCAATGAAAAATCTTTCATAATCCCCAGAAGTGGCCACAGCGCCCGAGTCCAGGGCAAAAGAGCCGAAAAAGATGTCGGATCTCCGTGGATGGCGGACGTATATATGGCGTTTCCCCATGGTTAGGGCGGTGCAGATGGCACGCAAGTCGCCACCAGCGTCTACTTGGGCGTCACCGATGCCATATTGTTGCAGGGTTTGGATGGCCAAATCAACCGCATACCCTTTTGCGATGCCTCCAAGGTCTAACTGTATACAGGAATCACCGAAAGAGACCCTATGATTCTCCAAGCGGATGTTGGTGGCATTTGTATGCTCCAGGGCAATTTCGATATCCTCCTTGCTGGGGACGCACATTTCAGTTTTTCTGCCAAAGCCCCATAGGCTGGTCAAAGAGCCGATAGCTGGATTAAAGGCACCCTCTGATAAATCAAATAGCTTTAAAGCAAGTTGGAGCATTTGTTGCATGTCTTCGTTGATGTGAACCCATTGATGCCCAGCCAAGCGGTTGATCTCAGCGAGGTTGCTGCTTGGTCGATAATGATCGGCGATGGAATCGATGTCCATTATTCGCGCTGCGGCGGCTTGGATGGCACGATCCCATTTGTCTTCTTGACCAGCTGTGCCAAATACTTTGATGGTGACTGCGGTATCCATCATGAAAAAGGTTCTTTCCATGGAGATAATTTTGTTGTCACAGCAGGGAACAAAGACAAGCGAGAGGGTCACAAACGAGATCGCCACCAGGCGATGAGAAAAATATTTTTTAATTTTCTCGTAGGATCGAAAATTCCACCAACCGTTTGAGTACGTCAGTCTTTTGTGATGGAGGATAAGCATTTAAAATTTTATTAGCGTTTTCAGCGTATTGAACAGCCACGTCTTGTGCGTATTTAATGCCACCTATATCCTCGACCCAGCGAATGATCGATTGAATGTGGGTGGGGGTGATATTTTTTTTCCTTAAGATGGCAAAGATTTTATTTTTTGTTTTCGTATCTGCCTGTGCTAATGTATAGATCAAGGGCAGAGTGATTTTCTTTTCGCGTAGATCGTTACCAACAGGTTTGCCCAGTTTTTGGCTATCGCCGAGATAATCAAGCAGGTCGTCTTTGATCTGGAATGCGATGCCCAGATTTTCTCCGAAAATCCGCATTTGCCTACGTGCTTGTTCATCGGGGGTCACCGCAATGGCCCCTAATTCACACGCAGCACTGAAAAGCGCTGCGGTTTTTTTTGAGATTAAATCCAAATAGGTCTCTTCGCTGATAAAATAATCATTGTCATATTCTATTTGCAGCAATTCGCCCTCGGTGATGCGGTTGGCAGTTTCTTCAAGGATTGCCAGGGCTTCTGGATCTTTAAGCGAGAGGACGGCGGTCAATGTGCGTGAAAAGAGCAGATCGCCTACCAACACCGAGATACGGTTATCCCAAAGGTGATTCACAGTCGGTTGGCCTCGCCGCGTGGCAGAGTTATCGACGACATCGTCGTGCACAAGAGTGGCGGTGTGTAATAATTCCACCACAATAGCGGCGCCGATGGATTTTTCATTGATCGTACCATGTAAATCACTGGAAAGGAAAACCAACAACGGTCGTAGTCGTTTGCCCTTTAATTTAGAAATATATCCTACAACCTGCTCTGCTAAAGGAATTTGTGAATGTAATGTTTCGGCGAACCGTTGTTCGAACTTTTGTAATGGCTCTCGAACAGATGCAGAGAATTGATCGATATTCACATGCTGGCCTATTTTATTTGCAATTGATTTTTTGGTTATTAATGTAATTATTTTTATTGATTTTGTCAACAATGAAGTCCGTTACCCGAGGCTTGATGATACAATCATCAACCTGTGGAGATGGCAACATCGCTGTCCTTAGCTATAGGTAACTTGACGGTAAATGTAGTACCAACCCCTTCACGGCTTTTTACTGTGATATCGCCACCTTCTCGTTTGATGATGGTATAAGATAAATATAGCCCCAGACCGGTGCCTCCGGATTCCCTCTTGGTCGAAAAGAATGGCGTAAAGATATGGCTCAAATTTTCCTCAGAGATACCCAGACCAGTATCGGAAAAATCGATGTGTACCCATTGTCGGTCGCTGGTTTCTTTGGTGCGGATGCGCAAAAAACCGCCGTTGGGCATGGCTTGCACGGCATTATAAATGATATTAAGGAAGACTTGTTTGAGTGAATCGAGACTGAAAAATACGCGGGCCACACTCTCGAAATGTTTTTCGCAGACGATATTGCGAACGGCAATTTCTTTTTCCAATAGTGAAAGGGTGGTATCCACGAGCTTTTCAACATCGATGCGCTCGCGTTCATAAACAGAATGACGGGAGAATTGCAAGAGATTTTCGATAATTCCGGAAGCGCGGCGGACATTTTTCTTGATGATATCCAATTTTTTATCGATTTCTGGATCTTTATGACCGAGGGCATCTTCGATGGAATAGCGTGCGGTTTCGATGACATTGAGGGGATTCCGCAATTCATGGGCGATGCCAGAGGATAGTAGACCGATGGTGGCAAGTTTTTCCGATTTGATGAGTTGCTTTTCTATTTCCTTTTGGTCGGTCACATCTTTTGCATACTCGACCAAAAACTCGGGTCTGCCGTCCAAACCAGCCATGGGAAAGGTCCAGATATGGAAGGTGCGGCCTTGATGGAAAATCTCGACAAAATGCGATTGTCCTGTTCGATAGGTCTCTTTTGCTGGACAGTTGAAACAGGGTTCGGTGCGGTTGAAGAGCATCTTATAGCATTTTTCACCCACCAGCTTGGGTGATACCTCCGCTGTGGTTTGGATGTATTTTTTATTACCCATGATTAAATTGTGGTCGCGGTCTTGAACCGAGATCAAATCGGTAATGCCGTCAAAGAGAGAAATCAGGCGCTGGCGGCTCAGAAGAATCTGCCGTTGCATTTTGATTTTATCGGAAATATCGCGCACAAAACATTGGATGACCTGTGAATCGCCGATGGAGACCAAACTACCGCTCATATCGACCGGTATGAGCCGACGGTTCGCCCCGAGCAGTAGGATTTGGTCTATGGAAGCCTGCCCCTGTTTTTTGATCTTTTCAAAAAAGGAAAGCAAATCCTGGGTGGAACGATTCGCCCCTATCTGCAAGAAGGTGCGGTTTAACAAATCCTGGGCCGAATACCCCATCATCCGCACGGCCATCTCGTTGACTTGTAGCAGACGCAAGGTTCTGGCATCGGCGATGAAAATAGCGACCACCGCTTTGTCGAAAAGGGCAAAATACCGTTGCTCACTCTGCTGCAGCTTTGAGCTCAGCACTTTTTCTTCGATGGTGCGATTGATGACCCGCGGGAGTAAATCGAGAAAGTCTTTGGTTTTGACCAAATAATCATAGGCTCCCTGGCGCATCGCTTCGACGGCTATGCGTTCGTCTCCCTGGCCGGTGACCATGATGATCGGCACGGGATTACGCGATTTTTTGATGTGCTGCAACACCTGCAAGCCATTCATCTTCGGCAGGCTATAGTCCAAGATCACAGCGTCGAATTGATCTTTGGATAAGATATTCAAACCAATTTCCGGATCATGTACTACTTCACTCCTAAAAGCCTGTCCCTGTCGTTGGAGGATCAGTTCCATCAGATGGGCCTGCTCCGGATTATCTTCGATAATCAGGACCTTGATCTGTTTTTTTAGTTTAGAGTCGTTCATAACCATCCTATGCAAGAATAAGCTGCTTGTGCAAAACTCGTGGCAAAGTAAATTTGATGAGCGCTCCGCCATCGGGAACGGTTTCGGCCCATACTTTGCCATGATGCTGTTCAATAATTCTTTTGACGATGGCTAACCCGATACCAGTGCTGTTATTGTTGCTATTTTCATCGCGGCTATAGAAAAGATCGAAAATGTGCGGCAAATCCTTCTTCGCAATACCAGGGCCGTTGTCTTTGATATAAAATTCATAATCACCGTCCAGGTCGCGACAGCCGATCTCGATCTTGGGCATCTCAACCTGGCTGGTGAATTTTAATGCGTTGGCAATAAGATTGGTGAACACCTGTGTCATTTGCGTCGGGTTACAGGTAATAGATGGCAAGTTCGCGTCGACCACAATATTGATCGGTCGTCGTTCTATCAGGCCAGACAATGCATCCAGCGATAATTTGATGAGGTGGGCGCTATCGGTCTCTACAAAAGTATGGTCATCTGAACGCAGACGCGAATAGTTGAGCAAATCTGTAACCAATTTTTCCATTTGTTCGATGTTGATCAAAATTCGTTGTAGATAAGAGGCAGCTTCTGGCGAAAATTGCGCGCGATAGTCTTCTTGTAATAGAGCAGTAAATCCTTTCAGACTTTGTAACGGCGCTTTGAGATCATGGGAAAGGGTGTAGATGATTTGTTCAAGCTGGGAGTACAGATGTGATTGATCTTTAAGATTGTCATCGGAGTGAAAAACAATAATTCTTTTTTCCGGCACTTGTGTGGTAAGCCATGACGAAAATGCGGTCGATTCTATGGTTTGGTTGTTCACACATAGAACTTTTACAACGTAAGCTCTAGGTGGCCAGCTATCCACTGCTGGTGGTAAACATTCGCTAAAGTCGATAAACTTTGAAACATTTGCTGAAAAGACCTGGCGGCGATTATAGCCAGTCCATTCGAGAAAAGCGCGATTGACTTCTTCAAATCGCTCGCTCTCGCTGTTGATAATAACCGCTGGAAGTGGGATGGCATCTAATATCGATAAATATTTTTCCCGAAATTCATTGAGAATCTCATGAATTTGTTGCGATCTGGCTTCCCAGAGAATCCGACCCATTGGCATTGTCATCACAAACGCACACATTTCTGCCAATCGAATTTCTGCTGAAGAAAAGGGTTTTTCTTCACGGCGGGCGAAATAGAGGCACCCTATCACTTCTTCTGGTGAAAGAATCGGAATAAATAATTCTTGCGTGATATTTTCCTGCGGTAACAAAATCTCTGGCGGGTGACGTACAACTATCTGCCGGCAGATCAACAAGTCTTTGATCAGCGGATTTTGATAAGAGATGCAAATCTCTTCCTCGGTCGGAGAAGGTAAAACGTTATAAATAAACGATGCGGTTAAACACTCGCGGATTTTGTCGTGAAAGAAAATAAAATAATAATCATGGGGTATCATTTGCTGAAGGACTATCCGCGAGTGGCGCAGAAATTCCACCGGGTCGGAAATGGCCGTTGCGCCCAATTGCAAACTGTAGAGTTTATCGATATATTCTGGGTCGTTACTCTGCATGTTCTACCACAGTTGTGCTTTGTCCGATAAAAAGTTTTTCTGCTTCTCGCATCACTTTGTCTATCGTTTGCTCTAAAGGCAAAGGCAGGGTCACCCCAGCAGCAAAGCGGTGCCCCCCGCCGCCAAGTTTGCTGGCCAACTCATGGATCGAAATTTTGCCCTTGGAACGGATGCTCGCTTTGGTCAGCCGCTCGTTTACTTCGGTGAATAAAATACTTACCTCCACATGGGACATGTTCCGCGGCAACTCGGAAAATCCTTCGGTCTCCCATAATTCCGCGCCTGTTTCTTTTAACATGGCTTGTGATAGCACTAAGTAGACGAGGCGATCTTGGCAGGCGAAACGCATCTCGGCGAGCAATCGTCCCATCAAAATCATTCTAGCTTTCGAATAATTTTCATAGATCTTTTCAAAAATGGTCTGAAAACGAGCCCCTTTTTGCAGCAGATCGGCAGCTATTTGATGAGCTCGTACGTTGGTGTTAGAATAACGAAAGGAACCAGTATCGGTCATCACACAAGTGTAAAGGGCATCGACGATTTCTTGCGTCCAGCGACATTCCTGGCGCGTCAAATACTCATAGATTAATTCCCCTGTGGAGGAGGCTTTTTCATCGATGATCCTCACCTGGCCGATGGTTTCCGTTTGCAGATGATGATCAATGCAGGCCAGGGGGAGATTGAGGTTCGCGATGAACGTACCTAATCGGCCGAATCGACCCCACTCACTGGCATCCACAGCTATGACACCATCTACATCGCCAATCATCTGCCGATGATGTTGCGATTGCTCAGAGAACTCCAAAATTTCGTTTAATGGATCCAGAAATTTGAAATATTTTGGCGTTGGATCCGCATTAAAAAGATGCACCACTTTATCCCGCTGCCTCAGAAAATGGGCCAGAGCCATCTGACTGCCGATGGCATCTCCATCTGGATTGAGATGGGTGATAATGAGTAACCTATTTTTATCCTCGATGAAATATGTCAGTTCTTGCCAGATATCCATAAGCTATTTATTGTCCGTTGGCGTCGTATGCTGTACCGAAATATTGTGACATCTATCGATTGCTTTTATGGCGATCTCTTCTACCTTAATTTCTTTGGGTTTTTTTAGAGTGAAATTTTCGCAGAGACTATCGCAAATGCCGTCATCGGGATTGATCTGTTGCCACCCTTGTGCATTTAGGCTTATTAGTACCTGCTCTAAAGGGGTTAAGGCGTCGCACACGCTAAAAGTCAGGAGAACCTCCGCTGACCGATTTTGTTGTTTAGTGATCTTAATCACCGGCGCGGTATTATCGACTGTAAATTCTCTGCTTATTTTTTCAGATGAAAGCCCCTCTCCCAAAGGCAAATCACAGGCATCTGAGGCGACAATTTGCAAATAATAGATGCCATCTTGAAACTGGTTCGTATCCCATGAATAATAATATCCGGCGTATTGTTTGACAAGAGGATGCCATAATTTCTCTGAATTTTTACGATAATAAAGATCGAATAACAGGGGATCTTCGTTGGGGTCGGAAAATTTCCAAGAGACACTACGATAGCCTTTTTTGTCCTCCCCTTTTGGAACCGGCTGCGGATCGACAATACCTTTATCATCTCCATAAGTTTGTACTGTTCCCAAGAAAACATCGACAGGGTGGATGATGATCTCGCCAATTTCCGGCGGCAGGTTTTTCTGCAGGTAAGAGACCGTGATTTCTGTTACCTCTGGTGCCTCTCCTTTTTGGTTGTGCAGCTCACAACGCAATTGTAAAAACCTCGCTATGGGACTCTTAATACGCAACACCCCTTGATCGTTTTCGACCTTTTCCCAATGACTCCATGTCTTTTCTGGTTGCTGACTGTTGCCAGAGCGAGTCGAAAAAGAGACCAACCCCTTACCCTGCCATCGTAGGACGCCCCAGTTCGACATGTTTTTCGCGTCGATCGTCGGCGATTGATAACTGCCTCGTTCACTAAGAGTAGGATGCAGTAGAAAGCATTGGCCCATGTTGGAAGTGGCGACGTATAGCTTGTCGTCATTGGTTCTCAATAAAGCAGAGATGTGTGTTTGCCCCATTTCAGACACAAGAGAAGCCTCTCCGGCCCTGTTGACGCGAAATAGGCGGCCATTCTTACTGGATCCTACCATCACCTCATCGTCAGCGATCAATATGGTCTGGACATCCTCATTTTGATTCCAGAGATTGGTGGCATAGCCTTCTGGGGTCAGCATCAATAATTGGGTTTTGGCTTTTTCTGCTCCCATGGTTTCTTCGATCAACATGGACAAAGAAGATAGCACCGTTTCACCATCTGATTCGATGGTCTCCCGTGGTTTTTCCTCCTGTGATCTTGGGGGCGCGAGTCTGCCACGCTCCTGTTCTGCAAAAACCGCCGCAAATATCTTGCCGTCTTTGGCAATGGCAAGCTTGTGTACTTCTTCGGCGCAGGGGTCATAAACCGCAAAAGGTTGATCGTTGGCCTGCAGGCGATAAATGATACCAGGACTGGCTGTGCCCCAATATACTCTGTTTTGCGAATCGATGGCCAGACAACGAATATGCTCGGCTTCACTTTCGCAAATTAATTGGCTGTTGCCATCGGCTTTAACGCGAAACACTCTTGCCTTCGATCCAGTGGCCACCAACAGGTTACCATGGGCATCTAATTCCACATCCCAGATATAAGTATCCTGTGTTTGAAAAAAAACTTCGTGGTTACCATCGGCTTTGATTCGATACACCTTGCCTTTGGGTGAAGTGGCTGCATAGAGGCGATCCTGTTTATCGATCGCCAGGGCATATACGCCAAACTCCGGCGCATCGAAAAACAGACTGGTATCCCCTTTACTGGTGACTTTGTATACGCGACCATCATTGCCGGTTGCAAGAAAAAGATTACCGCGGCTATCACGGGCAAGATCCCAAATGTAGGGATCGCCGGTATCGCATAGTAATTGGGCAGTTGGGGCCAAACAGAGTCGGCCGTCGAATAACAACGATAAATGGTCCATCTTACCTGGCAAAAAGTCGTTGATGGTCTTTAGAGTATACAGTTTGGGTTGGGCACCATAGGAGATATAAGATCTACCGAAAAGTATGACTGCCAGGCAAACCCAGAAATAAAATATTAGCCTATTTTTCATGACTCACCAGTCGAAAGTAGAAGTCGATGGATAATTATCTTTTTTCTTGTTTCCTGAAGGAGGCTGATTAATTTTTAATGTGATTTTTATCGACCCAGTGATCTTGTATTCGCTCGAAATACTATCTTCAAAAAAAACACGTTCACGAAGGTATTTTGCATCGCTGCGGCTATCCATGATATTCATGATGGAAGGCGGTAGCGCATTCAATTCCTCACCGGCGATGGCAAGACCAGTGGCTGCTTCGCGCAGCTGAATATAAAGCCTATTGCTCCGCCTCCTGTTTTCGATGATGTTCAGCAATTGCGCCAAAGAGGTCGCCCGATATTTATCTGGATTTTTTTGCATCTCGTTAAGATTGATGGCGCTGGAACTACCGGCAATAACGGTGACATATTTGGTCTGCAGATTCCGCGGTAATTTAATACGCCGCTTAAGTGGAATTTCCTTACTATTGCTACATTGAAGCTTGAGCGATAGCATCAAGGAATCGCCGGGATTTGCCTCTAAATGGCTCAGGGAGAGCGACTGCAGACGGGCTACATACTCGCCATGGCGAATGCGAGCGTCCAAATCGATTTTGGTGACGGCTGGTGCCGAGAAATCGTTGACCGTCAATGCCCCGAATACTCTGGCGCAAAAATCGGCGGCTTCGGCGACTTCGCTGCCAGCACCTAAAAAGCCCAATTGCTGCTGATAGGCGAAAAAATCGGTAAATCGCACCACTCTGTCGTCGCAGAGGGTTATGTTTCCTGTTAATTCCACCGCACACGGAGCCGCTGCCAACCTTCCGGCCACCAAGGCTTGAAATAAAGCCGTTCGCAGGAAAAAGGGCATGATGTTATTGACCGATGCATCGCTGGCTAACCGAAAATTAAAAGTGGTTTGGTTGGCATCTTCCTCAACTAAATTAACGCGAACCGGAATCCATGTAGGCTGCCTCCCCAATTCTCCATAGATGCCGGCAAGGCGATCTTGGCGCGCCACGCCGATGATCTCCTCGGTCACGGCTAACTTTTTTGCGTCAAAAAGACTGGGCAGAGTGGCTAAAATGCGGCTCCTACCCAAGGGGAGATTGGTTTCTCCCAGGTTGAAGATGTAATGTCCGAAGGCAAGGATTTTATCCTGCTCAACCGCTGTCAACGTACCTGTGGCATCGATGCCCAAGTCGCCGCTGAGAAAGACCTGCGAGATGGCGCTGCCGGGTTCCAAAGAGACGTTGGCGCGAAAGGGCATATCCGTAATCGCTCCGCTCGATTGTGGTTTAAAACCGAATACCTGCAACATGGGGGCGGAGATGGCCAGAGCCTGTTCTGAGAAACCGGAAAAATTCAGGGGCGATTCTATCGGTTGTAGCATACCATTCCCTGTTGGCTTGTACGGCAGATGGTTTTCCAATTGTTTCTGCCAAAAAGACGCCTCAGAACCGACCAATAATGCTTGCAGATAGGACTGCATCGCTGAAGCCGCTGATGAGGAGCCCTTGCGCCGTTGCTGTTCCTTGTCGGCACTTTTGATCATCTCGGCAATAGGAGTAACCCCAGCGATGGGTTCTTTTTGAAAATCGCCCAGCCGCATGGAAAGCGCCCCCACCAATTTGCCTTCGATATAAACGGGACTGCCGCTCATGCCGCTGACGATGCCCATTCTCTCAGCTTTATCGCCGGTCAGCCGCACGATGATGAGATCGCGTTGAGGATAGACATTTTTCATCACATCCAGCACTTCTACACCAAAGTCATCAATGTGGTGGCCATAGAAGATGGTCTTGCCCACGCCGGTCATGCCGGGTTTGATCTCTTCCACCGATAACGTCGGTATACGAAAAGATTGCGCTTCCACCGCACCGTTTAATATCGCGAAGCCAAGCAGACAAACGATCTGCCACCGACAGGAATTTTTTGCAAAGATGAACATAGATTTTAAGTTACATAAATTATTTAAATTTTGCAAAAATTAATTACGACCAGTGGCTCCTATCGGGTTTTTATATGGAACTCGAAAGAAAGCAAACGGTACCGATTTCCCGACGCGAATGACAAAAGTAATTTTCGAGGTTACAGATTACGCACTTTTTTTGATATCGGTACTGACTTTTTTAAATAACCACACTCTCACCAACGGCCAATATCTGCACCTTGCCGCCAATGGCCTCCGCTTTTTTCTTGAATTCTTCCGGACTCGCCTGAATGACGTCGAAGGTATTATAATGCATGGGAATGGCCAAAGCTGGTTTGAGGAATTCGACCGCTTTCACGGCATCATCGATGCCCATGGTAAAGTTGTCACCGATGGGCAGCAACGCCACATCGATGCGATTCATCTCACCGATGAGCTTCATGTCGAGGAATAACCCGGTGTCGCCGGCATGATAGATGGTTTTGCCACCCAAGGTCACCAGAAAACCGCAGGGATTTCCCATATAGGCCAGGCTATCGCCGCCGAAATCCGCTCCGGAGCCGTGGTGCGCAATGGTCAATTTGACACGGCCGAATGGGAACGAATGTGCGCCACCGATGTGCATGGGATGGACCTGACAGCCTTTTTTCGCACAAGCCATGGCTAATTCATAAGGGGCAACAATCGTGGCTTTGTTGGTTTTGGCGATGCTGATGCCGTCGCCCAAATGGTCGCCATGGCCGTGCGTCAACAACACATATTGCACTTTGATGTTTTCGGCTCTGGTTTTCGCCAGCGGATTGCCGCTCAAAAATGGATCGATGACCAGGCTCGTAGGGCCTTCCTCCAGCAGGAAGGCATCATGTCCCAAATACATGAGTTTCGGCATGATAAACACCTCCTTTTTTGGTGCAAAAGACCAATATTTTATCCCACGTGTTGAACCCTTTTATCTTTCGTAAGGGTTTTATTAGGAACTCTTACCCGTAGAAAAAAGGGCTGTTGTTACCTGGGGACTGTTCATCAGAAAAAATGATGTAACTTGTTTGATATTTTATCATCGATTATGATCTCGATGGCAATGTAACGTTCTTTGTTGCCTGCTTATGGCAAATCTCCCAGAATCGGCCGGATCACCACTTCCTCGATCGTAACCGTGGGGTCACTATTACAAATCGCCACAACGGCTTTGGCTACTTGCTCTGGTTGCATCATGCGACTGCGGTCGACGTTGGCTTGACCCCAGATGGCCGTATCGGTGGCGCCAGGCATAAGTGAAGTGACCCGAATGCCGTGCTTGCGTGTTTCCAGGCGCAGCACTTCGGTAAAGCCCAGCAAGCCATATTTCGAGGCACAATAGGCGCCGCAATTATAATACGGTTGTCTGCCAGCCACGGAGACTACATTGATGATTTGTCCAGATTTTCGTTGGATCATGGCAGGTAATACCGCCTTGCAACACAGAAATACCGCGCGGAGATTGGTGTTCATGGTGCGGTCCCATTCCTCGGGTTCGATGTCGATGATTTTTTTGAAAATCGCCATGCCAGCATTGTTGACCAGTATGTCCACGGTGCCCCAAGTGGATTCCACTTGCTGCAGTAAACGACTGATTTGCTCTTGATGTTGCACATCGCAAGGGACCGCTACTGCCATACCCCCATGGTCGATAATGTGTTTTGCAGCCCCTTCGATCTGAGCAGCCGTGCGCGCCGAAAGCACTACCCGCGCTCCAGCTTCGGCCAACGCAATGGCAATGGCTCGACCTATGCCGCGGCCGGCTCCGGTGACCCACGCTATTTTTCCTGTCATGTTTTCTTGCATAATGGCTTATTTCATCCAATGTAAAACGAGTATCTTTGCTATGCCTGACATGATTGCTTTCGAAATATTCTGCTCATCCCTTGCTCGTTCGTGAGGCGTTGTTTGCATAATTCTTTTTCGGCCCATATTTCAATTACTTGCTGGAAGGGTTTTCTATTATCTTCCTTTGGGTACTTTCAATAGAAAAAACTTTTCACAAAAGCCGACCCTATCTTACCCCCAAGATTTGATCAGATTGAGAAACTCCATCCTCGTCGCTCGGTCTTTTTTGAATTCGCCCAACATCGCACTGGAGGTGACAAAGCTGTTTTGCTTTTCCACGCCGCGCATCATCATGCAAAGATGCTTGGCTTCCATGACTACTGCCACGCCCCAGGGGTTGAGCACCTTTTGTAATAGCTCGGCAATTTGATTGGTGAGCCGCTCTTGTACCTGCAGCCTGCGCGCGAACATGTCGACGATACGTGGAATTTTACTCAAGCCGATAATGGTGCCGTTGGGCAAATATGCCACATGGCAGCGGCCATAAAAAGGCAACATGTGATGCTCACATAAACTGTAGAATTCGATGTTGCGTACCACTACCATTTCATTGCACTCTTCATGGAAGATGGCATCGTTGAGTAGTTGCTCGACGTCCTGGTGGTAACCGCGTGTCAGATAACGCAGGGCAGCGTCCACACGTCGTGGGGTGCGCACCAGCCCCTCGCGCCGCGGGTCTTCTCCCAAAATCTCCAACATTTTGGTAATCAATGGTTGTAATGAGTGCTCACCAGTGACAATAGTGGGTTGGCTCTGAATAGATGATTTAGTCTTTTTCGATGATTTTTCCTTTTTTCCCACAAGCTATCCTTTCTAATACGTTTGCATCTATTCCCCACGATAGATGGCCATGTTTCGTGGGGTCTCATATAGTTTTAATTCATACAATCGCGCCCCCTTAAATTTACCCTCCAATACCTTCCAGAAAGCGAGGACGATATTTTCCGCCGTGGGAACCAGACCTTTTAGAAAATCTACTTCATAGTTGAGAAATTTATGGTCTACTTTGCGGATGACTTCCCTTTCAACAATCTCCTTCAGTTCCTTGAGATCGATCACCATCCCGGTGACGGGGTCTGGCTCACCAACGACGGTGACTTCCAGCTCATAATTGTGCCCGTGTCCCAGGGGATTGTTGCATTCGCCATAGATTTCTTGATTTTGACGATCATTGAGCTTTTCGCAATGCAGCCGATGGGCAGCGCTGAAATGGAGATGACGGGTGACGTATACCTTGGCCATGTATCGACCTCCTTAACCACAAACAGACTTGACGATGCGCATGAAATTGTCCCAACAGATGGCTCGTACTTCATCCTCGCTGAAATCCCGAGCGAACAAACCGTCGCGAATGATATTAAAAACACGACAATCCCGCACACCCTCGGGCAGGGCAGGGATCCCGTCAAAGTCGGAGCCAAACCCCACCACCTCGGCACCGATGAGGTCAGTGATGTACAGGATGTGATCAAAAAAGCGTTCTAATGGTAAGGTGTAGCCTGCCATGGCCTTGTTGAAATGGGCGCTGAATTCAGTAAAGAGCCGGCCGATTTCTACCAAATCCAGACCGGCCGCTTGTTCCATTTTACTCAGCTCGGAGAAAAGATCGCCGGCTCGTTCACTTGAGATGCGATAATACTGACCATCGAGAAATCCCGGATAGAGATTCAAGCCCACCATGCCGTCATTTTCGGCAAGACCCACCAGCAGTTCATCTTTGAGATTGCGATCAGCCGGACAAATTTTCTGGGCGCAAGAGTGCGAAGCGACTATCGGCTTGGTGCTGATTTGTGATACCTTTTCAACCGTTATGTCATGCGCGTGCGATAGGTCGATGATCATTCCCATCTCATTCATGCTGTTTATCACCTTTTCGCCGAAAGGTGTCAGTCCGGCAAAAGCGGGATTTTTATCGTTCGAGGAAATCGCCCATTCGTTGCTCTTGGCATGGACAATCGTCATCAAGCGCACACCGCGCTCATATAGGCGGCGCAAATTTTCCAGGTCTCCATCGATGGCATTGCCGTTTTCTACAGCCATCAAGGCAGCGATTTTATTTTGTCGACGTGCCGATGCGATTTCAGCATAATTGCGGCAGATGGTGATCGAATCGGCGTTACGGCCAATTTCCTCCTCGAGATGGTCTAATAGTTTATTCACCAGTGGAAACCCCTGTCCTTTGGGAATGGAAGGAGGGATGTAACACGCGAAGACCTGCAATTCTATGCCTGCTTCGATCATCGCCGGCAAGTTCACCTGCAGGGAGGGATCATCCAAATGGGTACCACACAAAAAGTTGGTGGCGGTATCGCAATGCAGGTCGCAAATGGGAATTTTCGTGTTCGTCATCGTTGAGCCCACCTATTCTTTGATGTTGGGCAATTCCAGTCCATAGCCCTTTTTCTTGTCTTCGATTTTCAGTAGATAGGCGAAGAGCAGCGCCAGCAGCCCGAAGGACATGAAAAGCAGCATCGGGATCGTGTAATTGTATGTAGTGACGGGTTGGCCGTCTAAAATCATCGTTCCGGTCACGCAAAAAGTATCGAGCACCCAGCCGATCAGAGCGGGCACGAACATCAACGCCCAGGCGTTTTGCACCCAGAAGATCAGTGCAAAGGCGGAGCCCAATTGTTTTTCGGGGATGATCTTGGCGACTGAAGGCCACATGGCCGATGGCACCAGCGAGAAGCCGATACCGAGGATGATCATCAGAACAATAGCAATGAGCCAGTAATTCAATATTGGCACCGCGAACAACAAATGTACCAGGATAATCAGGAACGAACCGAGGATCATGATGGTAGCGCCCTTGCCTTTGCGATCATAGAGGTTGCCGAAAAAGGGTGTGAGTAGGATGGTGCCAAAGGGAAGCAGGCTGGGAATGGCGCCGGCATAGCTCTCTGCGACGCCGAATTTGTTGATCATGAAATAAGTCGCATATTTGAGAAAGGGAAATACGGCGGAATAGAACAAGGCGCATAAAATGGTAATGTACCACCAACCGCGATTGCGAATGATAAAACCGATATCGTGCAGACGAAATTCTTCCTCACTGGTTTTTTCCATCGCGCCCTTTACTGCCAGCACAGAAGCGTCCAATCTTCTGTCTCGAAAAGTATAGATGATGAACGCCAACAATCCAATGCATAACATGATGAGGCAAAAAAGCACGGGCATGGAAACCTTGGCAAACGCCTTGGCGATGGGCAAGGAGGTAGAAAGCGCCAGTGCTGTTCCCAATCGGGCGATAGCTAGTTGCAATCCCATGGCCAGCGCCAATTCGTGGCCTTTAAACCATTTGACGATGATTTTTGAAACGGTGATACCGGCCACTTCAACGCCGACGCCGAAGATAGCATAGCCGAGTGCCGCCATCCAGACTTGGGCCGGGAACGTCCACAAAAGGATGGTCCACGTTTGCCCGTCCAGTGTATGGGTGCTGATGGCCCAATATTTGATGGCGGTGCCGCCGACCATGACCAAAGCGGCGCTTACACCAGTGAAGCGCACTCCCATGCGGTCGAGGATGATGCCACCCAAGATCAGAAAAAACAAAAAGACATTGAACCAGCCGTATGCGCCCGTATACCAGCCGAAGGCGGTGCTATTCCAGCCAAGTTCTTTTTCCAGCATGCCTTGTAAAGGAGCCATCACATCGGCCAGATAATAGCCAGCGAACATGGTGCAAGAAACCAGTAGTAAGGAGATCCAGCGGGCGGTTTTGGAATCGCTGAGCACGGTATGTATTTTCGCAACCATTGGCATTTTCCCTTTCGTCTGTGGCGTTCTAACCCTTTCTTTTCACTGATATTTTTTATGAATATGCTCGAAAAAAGTAATTAACACTAAGAAGAATCTATTACAATTTAAAAAAATGATATTAAATTCAAAGACATTTTATCCATTCGGTACACAAAAAAGCATAAATAACGACTGCCGTCATATTTTTTAAAATAGCGATTCTTTCTTCAGTGGCACTTTAAGCTCTATGTCATTCATCAGAGGGAGGAAATTTCTGAATTCGACTGTAGAACCTAGATTCTGTGTTAATTCCCTCGTCGAGTTCATGAATTCCGCCATATGGGTGAATCAGATTTAGGTTCTTAAGACAGCTCTTAACACAGAATCTGGGTAATATAGATGGGCTATTCATACTCGAAATAAATAATAAAATAATCTTGAAAAAGATTAAAAATTTTTTTAAAATACAGGCTAATTATGAAAGTGGAAAAGGAGAATTGAGAATGTCGGTTCTGGTAAAGACTATTTCATTATTAACTCTTTCCAACGTGTTCATGACGTTTGCCTGGTACGGTCATCTAAAAAATTTTCAAAATCGGGCGTGGTATATTGCTGCCATCGTAAGCTGGAGTATTGCCTTTTTTGAATATATGATTCAGGTGCCGGCCAATCGCATCGGATATCAGAGCCTCAGCCTGCCGCAACTGAAGATCATGCAGGAGGTGATCGCGTTGACGGTGTTCGTGCCTTTTTCTGTGTATTATATCAAACAGCCGATCAAACTCGATTATTTGTATGCCTTTTTATGTTTATTGGGAGCCGTATATTTCATATTTCGGGGCAACTGAATCTGATTATTTTTGGAAATTTACTAAAATCCTAAAAGAAAGGATTTGCTTGCTAACGATTATCGTTGTATATTCCTGCTGGCTGATCGATTTTTCGTGATTTTGTGAAAACATTCTAAGACATATCCTGTCGAGTAAAAAGTATAGGCGACCAGACACCTTAAAATCGAATTCTTTATCAATATACTTTGGAACTTTTGACACACTCACTATGAGAAGTAGATTTCATCCGAGTAGAATTACTTTCCTTATAATTAATTGATAATATTACACTTATTGTAATCCCTAATATTTGCAATTGTGGCTCCTTTTTTGCAAAAAAATTTGTTTGAAAACATTTATCGTGGTCGCAACAATCTTTTATACGATCATTAACGTCAAATTTTTTTTCGGAGTGATCCATGAAACATCACCCGCTAAAAGTAATGCTGCTTATCATTTTTTTAGTAATTTATTCTCTCCATTGTGAAAAGAATCCTAGCCAATCCCAAAAGCCACAACAGCCTCCCACAAAGACAAATGATTTCTTGGTGGATACGTTAGCTACACAGGAGACGATTGCCCTTTTTCGCAATTTGCAAAATCTCCACTCCCGCGGTTTTGGCTTTGGCCATCAAGACGACCTGGCCTACGGAGTCGATTGGTGGGCGGAACCTGGGCAGTCTGATGTCAAACGCGTCTGCGGCGACTATCCTGCAGTATACGGCTGGGATGTGGGCAATATCGGTAAAGCAGCTAATCTCGACGGTGTTTCCTTCACCGACATGAAGGGTTGGATTCGCGAAGTCTATGGCCGTGGCGGCATCAACACCGTCAGCATGCATTTAGCTAATCCCGTCAGCGGCGGCACCGCCTGGGACAATTCACCAGCGGTGGCTAAAATTTTACCAGGAGGCAGTCATCATGCCAGTTATTTGGCGACCTTGGATCTGATTGCCGCTTTTCTCAAAGACCTTAAAACCCCGCAGGGTGTGTTCATTCCCATCATTCTCCGACCATATCATGAACATAACCACACCTGGTCATGGTGGGGCGCCAGCGCCTGCACCGTCGATGAATATAACGCGCTGTGGCGTATGACCGTGTCCCATTTTCGCGATACCCACCAAATCCACCATCTGCTCTATGCCATTTCGCCTCAGGAGATCAGCAGCGAAGCGGAGTATCTGGCTCGCTACCCCGGCGATCGATGGGTCGATGTGTTGGGTCTGGATTATTACAACCTGACCACCAAAAACAATGTGGTGCCTCTTGGTAAAACGCTCGAGATCATTTCCAATATGGCCGCAGCACGGAATAAAGTGGCGGCGCTCACCGAAGTGGGCGTGGAAAAAGTGCCCTATGCCGATTGGTGGACTGGCTATTTATTGGCTGCGATTAAATACAGCACGGCATCGCGTAAAATCGCCTGGGCGTTGGTTTGGCGCAATGCCTCCAAGAGTCATTTCTTCGCCCCTTATCCAGGTCACTTGAGCATGGCCGATTTCCTCACTTTTTATCAGGATCCGCTGACGCTGTTCGAAAGAGATCTGCCCAAAATGTATGAATAAGGGCAGTTTGTTTGCCGTCATCCTATTGCCGGTGGTTTGATATGAAAACCCATGCACTTTTTTTATTTTGCCTTCTGGGATGTTTCGTCTCCCAGCCGATGATGGCGCAAGAGTTTCCCATCGGCGCCTATATCCACAAGCCCGACACCGCCGAATACCGCCGCTGCAATTTCACCTGGGCGGTCATGATGACCGATTTTTTCTGGGGGCCCGATACCAATGAGTATTATTATCAAAATGCCTCGCGGCTGAAAATCATCGCCATGCGTCGGCTCAATATCTACGATCGTTCCATCGCACAAAGGCTGTTGATACAACCCCAGACGCTGAGTAAGTATCGTGTAAAGAATTCCCTTTTACGCCATGAAACCGGCGAGCTTACGGCCGATGGTTGGTGGGCAAAGCCGGGAAAACATTCGGCCGGCCACCTCGTACGCTTGCCCCTGCCATTCTGGCAGTTTCGGCATGGGGCAGCAACTCTTAACGATTCCTTTCGTATCAAGATTGCTTTTCCAGAGAGGGCGCATAAACCAGTGGTAACCCTTTTATTGGTCGATCATTCCAGTGGCGATACCCTATCTGTTAAAACGTTGTATAGCGATACTCATTTTCACGATGATGCCTATCATCTTTTTAGTCTGGATTGGCGGTTGGATAGCTCTCGCCATGGCGCGCAACCATCCCGCGCTTTGATCGCTGGCGAGATATCCATAGACGTCCTGGTCTACTGGCATGGCGAAGTAGAGACCTGGCTGGATCAAATCCTCCTTGATGACGAAAAGGAAAGCACCCTGTTCCGCGGTGGATTTGACGAAGCCATCATCAAAGATGCGTCTCAGTTTAAAAGCAGCACTCGATATCCGTTACTGAAGAGATTCATGTTGCACGACGAGCCACCCATTCATGGATTCCATGCTTTTAGATATGTGGATAAGATATTGCAATCCGTCCGTCCCGATGGTCAGGCGGAAGGCCGTGGCCGCGGTTGGACTGCCAACAATCTGGATTATATGCGCTTCTTGCAAGAGGCGCAACCGTTCGAGCTGGCGGTGAATCTCTATCCGCTTGGACCCTCCTTGCCATCGCCATCGTTGACCGATCAGGCCGCAGATAGTTTAGGCATACCCCATTATCGTTATCAAGAATACACGAAACATTTACAGGCGGTTTTGGATTCGATGGTCGGCGTCGAACGGACCTATTATGGGGATTACAGTTGGGATAAAGGTTTAAGGCCAGCCATCGAGGCGACTAAAAGGATAGGGTCGAAAAAAGGCTTCTGGTTCATTCCGCAGTTGCACGGTATCTTGTGGCGCAAACATGGAGGCTATGCACCTCCACCACGAGGATATAGCGGTTTAAGGAATCCCACCCCCAATGAAATCAGAGTCATGGTATTCATGAGCCTGGCCTATGGTGCCAAAGGGATCATCTATTACCCGTACAGCACCACCTATGATCATACTCGCGGCCTGGAGAATTGGAATACCGGGCTGGTTAAGAGAAGTGAAGGTTTGGCTTTTGAAGACGATCACAGCAGTAATTATGGTTTATTCTTATGCGGAGAAGAAAAGGTTGGTCTCAAACCGCGTCGCGTTTTCACCGGCTACAAAGAAAAATGGAGTGCGGTACAACAGATCAACGCCAAATTGCAGCAATTGGGGCCGATTTTGGCCGATACCAACCTCGTCTGGCAGGATGCTGCAAGTATACATAAAGGGCAAATCGATAATCTCTCGAAGGTCATTGAGTCTCTTTATACATTGAATGCCGATGATCAGCAAGATAGCTATCCTGAGGCCACTTTTGCCGAAGTCGGCTATCTTTTAGATGTGAAGCGTAATTGGGAATATTTGATGGTTGTCAATCGCCGTTGTGTGCCCATAGAGAAAGCCGATGACCGACGGAAGATGAAAATAAAATTAAAAAAGGGGAGCGGTTCTTGGCAGGTGCAAGAAATGCCAGCGGGCGAGTCGTGGATACTGCCTCATAATGGTGTTTTCACGACCCATCTTTTTGATCCGGGGGAAGGGAGACTCTACCGGGTGACGCCGTATGAAGCGTCCATACCTTATATTTTTATCCATTTTTGATGATTTTTTTAAGCGCCGGTGATGATGGTTGGAAAACAAGAGTCATAGTCTATTTCCTGTGGCTCTTTAGATGAAAATATTGTGCTGTTGGGTATTCTCAGAGCGACTTGTTTGGTATTGAATGGGAATGCGGGCATTCTTGCCCGCCTTTGGTGGCGGGTAGGAAAACCCGCCTTCCAACCGTACGTTGTTCAAGCTTTAGCTTGTGATGGGACGGGATAACGATCGTGCGTTGTTCACGCTTTAACGAGTGATTAAAAATGAAGCGAGTTGGAGGGCGGGCATTCCTGCCCTCATTTTTGGG
>FWPV01000380.1_pt1 | contig 144341 bp, 150 predicted proteins | sample 2228371 | NCBI WGS metagenome assembly FWPV01 (sample SAMEA103939776, study PRJEB20133) | metagenome | reverse complement strand
AACCTATTGTTATCGTTGACTTTAGCACCTTTTTGCCATTATGCACAGCATTAATTACGGTCATCAAGAAAAAGAGTTTTTCAACAGCCTGCTAGTCTCCAAGGAGCAGGCCAATGATTCCTTCCGCATCATGGCCGCCACCGGTCACAAGACCATGAGCGTGTTCAAGCGCTATAACACCGTGAGCAAGGAGGAACTGAAAGCCTTGGCAGGTGGAACCCGGAACTGATATTCACCTATATATTCACCAAGGAAAATTAAAGGGGTTAGCCGAATGGCTAACCCCTTGATTTTCTTGGCGCGCCCAGAGAGATTCGAACTCCCGACACACGGATTCGTAGTCCGTTGCTCTGTCCAGCTGAGCTATGGGCGCGCAGCCGTTTGTTTACAATATAATCAAAGGACCGCCTGTGGGTCAACCCGGAATACAGCCCTGCCGACAAATTCCCTCGACCGGGGATTGCCAGGGTTATGGCCGCTTTTTCACCACCAGCACCGGGCAGGGAGCCGAGGCCAGCACCCGCTCCGTCACACTCCCCATCAGGAGGCGCTTTAAGCCGGTACGGCCGTGGGAGCCGATGACGATGAGGCCGGCGGCCTGTTCCCGGGCCGCCTCGATGATCATCCGGTACGCTGCCCCTTGCCGGACATAAGGCCGGGCCGTCGTACCCAGGGCTGTGGCCCGACGGCAGATTCCCTGGGTCAGGTCCTCCAATTCGCGGGTAAGCCGCCAGGCGATTTCCGGGGCCACTTCCGCCAGCGCCGGGGGAGCATCCAAAGCCGCCACCACCACCAGTTCCCCCCGGCTGGCCTGGCAGAGGCGGATGGCCCGTTCCGCGGCTTGGCGGCTGAAGCGGGAACCGTCAGTGGGCAGCAGAACCGTCTTGAGACTGAGGCTGGCTCCTTCCGGGATCACCAGCACATCCAAAGGGCTGTGGCCAATGACGCGGGCGGTGGTGCTGCCCATGAGGGCGCTGGGGGGCAGGTCCCGGCCCTTCAGCCCCATGACGATGGCATCCACCTCGGCCTCTTTGGCCAGCGCCACCAAACGTTCATAGGCCTCGCCCTCCTCCTGCCGGGTGGCCACCGTCACCCCGGCTTGCGCCCCCAACTCCTGGGCTTCGGCCAGCGCGCGGCCAAAGGGCTCGTGCCAGCAAAACCGCTGGCCTGAGAGCTCGGCATCTGGGGAGGCTTGACCGCCCCAACAGGGGACCACCGCCGCGGCCACCACCTCCACCGCCGGGAGGCGCAGCACCTCCATAAGTGCCCAGCGGCTGGCGCCAGAGCCGTCCAACGCCACCAGGAACCGCTGAAAATCCTGCCAGGCCTGCATAGGGAGAAAATTCTTTTTAATGATTCGATGGCCCATCGCAGGCGGCACCTTGGGGCCCGCCCTTGCCTCTTATCATAATCGGGTTCCTGCGGGCAATCCAGATCTATCCGGGAGCCGCTTGACTTTTACCGGATTTTGCCGTTTCATGAGGGCACAAACCCGCCAGGCCACCAGGGGGGTGCTGCCCCTCCCTTCCTGGCAAAAAGCGAGGTTCATGCGAGAAATGTTTCCTGGGTTCAATTTTTGGAACCACCGGTTTTCTGCTGTTCCCCCGGGCCGGGCCACCTGGGCCCCGGGCCTTCGGCTGGCCGGCCTGCTGCTGGGCCTGGCGGTTACTGTCGCCCTGGGGTGCGGCCCGGGGGCTGATGCTCCCTCCAAGGACAAACCGGCCGCCCAAGCACCGGCCACCAGCCCCCCGGCCTCTTCCTCCCAGCCGCCGGGCGCCAGCCTGAACGAGGAGGTCCAGGCCCTCTTCAACACCCTCCGGGAAGCCCAGCTCAAAAAGGACCTCAACCTGTTTTTGAGCTGTTATGCTTCCACCTTCCCGGGACTGGCGGAGAAGCGCCAAAAAACCCAGGCGGCCTGGGAGCAGTTCACCTTTACCAACATGTTCTATTTTCTGGACGAGGTGACGGCGCCCGAACCGGACCAGGCCCGGGTGCGGGTCACCTGGGAACTTCAGGCCCAGGACCGGCGCACCCAGGAAATCCTCACGGCCAGCCAAGGTTTCCTGGTGGAGCTCAAGCGGGAAGGGGGCAAGTGGCGCATCGCCGCAGTTCAGGAAACCCCGATCCCTTAGAGCCACCCGCAAGTTTTCTGGCTATACCGAAATAGACCTAGCATATGCGCGCTCCCACAGGTTTCCTGTCCTCTGACGGCTTGGTAAGGTTTGGCGTCGCCAGCCTGTTTCTGGCCTTTGTTCTCACCACCTTAGCCAGCATCAACATAGCCGATCCCGACCTGTGGGGCTTTTTGGCCTTCGGCCGCCTGTTCTGGAACAGCCCCGGCTTTCCCTACCGGGATGTCTTCTCCTACGTGCCCACCCTGGACCCCTGGGTTTATCACGAATGGCTGGCGGGCGTGCTGTTTTACCCTCTGTATCAGACCTTCGGCGCCGCGGGTATCCAAGTCCTGAGATACCTTTTGGGCTTGGGGATGATCTACTTCCTCTTTCTCACCGCCAGGAAACGGGGGGCCCATCCCCTGGCCATTCTCTTTTTCCTGGCCACTCTCGTCACCGGCTTCAAAAACTTCCTCCCCCCGCTTCGACCCCAGAATTTTACCTACTTCTTTTTCGCCTGGTCCCTGTATCTTTTGGAGTCCGCCCGGCTGGACGGCAGGTATGGACGGTTGTGGCCTCTGCCGGTGTTGCAGATATTCTGGTGCAACCTGCACGGCGGTTTTTTGGCGGGTTTGGGCCTCATTTTCTTATATGGCCTGGGAGAAGGACTCAGCCGCCGGCCTTGGCGACCCTATGCCCTCGTGCTGGCGGCCGCCACCTTGGCCACCCTTATCAATCCGTACGGCCTGCAATATTGGCACTACCTGGTCAGGGCGGTTACTATGCCCCGGCCCATGATCATTGAATGGATTTCCATTTTCCAGGACTTGGCCACCGGGGCCTTGGGAAGCTTTTATTACACCCTCCTGGTGCTGATCCTGGTGCTCTTTTTGTGGTGGCGCTCCCGCTATTGGGAATTGACGCCGCTCCTTCTCCTGGGTATCACCCTGGTGTTGGGGGTGAAGCATGTGCGCCATCTCATGTTTTTTTTCATGTTGGTGGGAGCGTTTTGGCCTATCACCTTAAAGCCCTATGAACAGGATTTGGCCGGGCGCCCACGGTTGCAGCGGCTTTGGCAGAAGGGCAGCACCAAACTTATGGTGATAGCGGCTGCCTTCCTTCTGGCGGGTTTCTTTATAAGCAATTTCTTCGGCCGGGATCCCTTTTCCCTTACCACCCCGGCCGCCCCCCGGGGAGGGAAAATCAACCGCATGTATTACCCGGAAGGCGCCATGGCCTATATCCAGGAGCAGGGGCTCACCGGCAAGCTGCTCATTGACTTCGGCTGGGGGGAATATGCCATGTGGCGTTTTCATCCCCGCCTCCTGGTGGCCCTGGACGGCCGCTTTGAGACCGTGTACCCCGACCCGGTGATCCAGGAGTATCTGCATTTTTTCTATGCCAGCCCGCACTGGCAGGGGTTCCTGGAAAAATATCCCCCGGACTTCATCCTCATCAAACACCACGGCAAGCTCCCTGAGCTCATCAAGGGCTTGGCGCCGTGGCGGGTGCTTTACGCAGATTCCTGGTGCATCCTGTTTGGCCGGGAATCCCAGAAGAAGGCCACGGACCTGACCCTGCCGTAACGGTCGCTCCAAATTGGGACTTGGAATAATCATTTTTAACTCGCCCCGGTAGGTCCTGCCCGAGCCATTATTGGTCTTCGCTCCAATAAAGAAATCGGCCAACCGGCAAGAAATTTCTCCACAGACTTTGGGAATAACAGAACAAGAAAGGTCGCAAGGGCATTTTATCCCCTTGCAATGGCCGCGCTATTATTGAGGCGGTCCCCACCGCCGCATCTCGCCGGCAGTTCGCCGCCATATCAATATTGCCTAAAATATCAATAAGTTATAGACTTTCTGCCCATCCTTGACATTCGCTTCGCGCACCTTATAATATTTCCTGAAAAAGAGGTTTTTTTCCTTTCAGGGTCCCGTTATCATAAAACTTGACAAAATAACTCCTTTTGTTCAAGATAGTGAACAAAAATCCGGCGGTCGGTGCTCCCGGCCCTTCCCGAGTTGGGTAATCGATAGGAATATCAAAGGGATAGGCTTAATGGCACGGATTCTGCTATATAAGCCAGCGACCACCTAATCAACGGGCTTTCCTCCGGAAGCCGCCGAACAACAAAGGAGGGGGTAAGACGGATAAGGGAAGTGGAGAAGTTCACCGGCGCGGCTTGAAACCTACAACCATCATCACGCAACCGCGCGGGGCGGAGAGCGCCCCCCAAACCTTAAAGGAGGAAGCATCATGAAGGCAATGGTACGGTTTTTCAAGGAAGAGGAAGGCGCCACGGCCATGGAATACGGCCTCATCCTGGGCCTGGCGGCCATGGTGGTGTTCATAGGCATCGCTACGTTCTATGGCGGCTTGAACCAACTCTTCGATGCTTGGGGACTCTGGTTCAGCGCGCAAACCCCCAATGTGGGACAAGTGGGCAGCTGAGCAGTACCGATTCACCATAAGTACCTTTCCGGGGGAGGCCGGCCGAGACCGGCTCCCCCCAAGGAGAGGAGTGACCGGATGACAAGCAGGGGAATTCTTCAAGGGGAGGAAGGGGCCACGGCCATGGAATACGGCCTTATCTTAGGGCTGGTGGCCTTGGCGGTGTTTTCCGGCGTGGTGGTCTTTTATCAGGGCTTAAACGACCTGTTCAACGCCTGGGGGGGCTGGTTCAGCGAGCAAACCCCCAATGTGGGCGGTTAGCTTCTCCGGGGGTCTTATCTTTGCAGCCCCGGGCCTGGGGCGGTTCAGGTGAACGTCCGGTTTTTTTCCTGGAATTGCCGGAACGGGAGCGGGTTACACGAAGGGGGAGCGCATGGCAAGACGTAAGGCAAGCGGACAGGGTCATCGCCCAAGCAAAGGACCGGAAGCCGGCGCCGCGGCCATGGAACTGGCCCTGCTCATCCCGCTCTTCGTGCTCATCCTGGCCGGGATTATGGATTTCGGCCACGCCTGGTTTGTCCACCACACCATCACCAACGCCACCCGGGAAGGGGCCCGCTATGGCATCCGCTATCAATCCAACGGGACCGTGCGCACCTGCCCCACCACCGCTGAGATCCGGGACCGGGTGGTGAAGCCGTATCTGAAGAAGTTCTTCAACGATGATTTTGTGGACAACCCCAGCAAAGTGCAGATTACCGTGGTGCCACCGGTGCCCTGCAGCGCCGGCGGAGATTTGAAAGTCATCATCATCGCCCAAAAAGAATGGTTCATCCTGGGGCCGTTGACGGGCATGACCCCCTTTCAGGTGGCGGCGGCCACCACCATGAAACTGGAGTGAACCGGAAAAAGGCATTTCCCTGGCAGCATGTGCAAGGGGGGAAGGTTTCCATGCAAGCCATGACCTCGACAGGAGAACAGAATCCCAAAGGGATGGAGGGGAGCCGGGAACGGGGGGCGACGGTATTTGAGTTTGCCCTCATTCTCCCCATGTTCCTCCTGCTGGTCTTTGGAATCATTGAGTTCGGGCACGCCTGGTACATTTACCACACTGCCGTCAACGCCAGCCGGGAAGGGGCCCGCTATGCCATTGTGTATCGCAATAAACCCGGGGTTACCCCGGCCCAGCGGTGGCTGCCCCAGGATTGGAGCGGCAGTCAGCCCAGCGTGGAAGCGCGGGTCAAGGAGTATCTGAAGCAATTCTTTGACGAAGACTTCGTTGAGAAGAAAGTGATCGTCCCCCCCCTATCCGGGACGCCGAATAATGTGCCTCCCAACTCGCTGCCGGACACGGAAAATGAGGACCTGGTGGTAACCGTCATCATTCCGAAGCGGTGGCTGGTTTTGGGTCCCTTGATCGGCTTGCAAGATCTTTCCATTGGCGCGGCAACCACCATGAAACTGGAGTGAGGTGCATCATATGAAGTTGCCCCCGGGCGTTAAATATTTTGTTCTGGCAGGGTTGGTGGGCTTGGTGGCCACCTTCCTGATTCACCGCTACATCACCATGAAGACCGCGGTGCCTCCTCCCAAGGTGGAAGACGAGGTGGTGGTGGCCGAAGTGGACATCAGCCCCGGCACCGCCCTGAGCGGCCGTATGCTGAAGATGGCCAAATGGCCCCGGGACATCATCCCGCCCAAGGCGGTGCGCTCCGCCAAAGAGGTGGAGGGCCGGGTGGTCCAGGTGCCCATCGCCCGGGGTGAGGTCCTGTTGCACACCAAGCTGGCCCCGGAAGGCACGGCGGCCGGTTTGGGGGGGCTTTTGGAGCCCAACAAACTGGCGGTGGCGGTGCGGGTGGATGATGTCTCCGGCGTGGCCGGCTTCATCAACCCCGGGGACCGGGTGGACGTGATCGTGGAGATGGCCGAACCCGGGGGGCAGGGGGAGCATTTCTCCCGCATCATCCTGCAAAATCTCAAGGTCCTGAGCAAAGGCCAGATCTGGGAAGAAACCGCGGAAAAGAAGCCCCAGGTGGTGAACGTGGTCACGCTGGAGGTCACCCCGGAAGAGGCCGAGGCCCTGAATCTGGCCAGCTTTCAGGGGAAAATCCGCCTGGCCCTCAGGAACCGCCTGAACCAGGCGCAATTCATGACCCGGGGGGTGGTTACCTCCCAACTGGTGAGCAAGCCTCCCAAACCAGCCAGCACGGCGCCGGCGGAATCCCCCAAGGCGCAGCCCGATTACAGCGTCGAAATCATTAAGGGCATGCAGCGGGCCAAGGCCGAGTTATAGGTGCGAAACCGGGATCTCCAAAACACGGGCGGGGTCCCGGTTCCGCCTGACAACCTTAGACCAGCGGGAACATAGGCAACGGCATCCATGCTATTTGAGGATCTCAAAGTTTCGGTGCTTTACGGGACGGGCAGCGTCGATCCGGCGATTGCCGAGGCCCTGAAAGAGGCCTCCGGGGTAAAGATTCTCCGGCAGGTGGTGGACCCCGGCACGTTCCTCGCCCAGCACCGGGAGCGGCCCCCGGACCTGGTCCTGGTGGACCTGGATGGCATGATGAGTATCCCCGATTGGCTGGGGAAGCTCGTCCAGGAACTGCCTCAATCCGAGGTGGTCATCTGCTCCGAAAGCCGGGACCCGGATTTCCTCATCCGCATCATGAAGCTGAAAGTGGGCGCCTTCCTGCCCCTGCCCCTGGACCAAAAGGAGCTGCAGGATCTGTTGGCCCGCATCCGGGCGGAGCGGGAAAAAGCCCGACTGGCGGCCAAGCGCGGCATCCTCATCGGCTGCCTGGGCACCAAGGGCGGGGTGGGGGTGACCTCCATCGCCGTCAACCTGGCGGTGGCCCTGGTACAGCAGGCCGCGGCCCGGGTCCTGTTGGTGGACCTGGCCCGCCCCTTTCCGCAAATCAACCAGTTCCTCGATCTGAAAAGCCTGCACTCCTTCATGGACCTTTCCCAAAACGCCGACAACCTGGATCACATCTTTTTGGCGAAAACGATCCAGAAGCACACCACGCATATCGATGTCTTGCCCGGCCGTCCGGACCTGGAAGCGGGAGCGGAAAGCCACCACGTTTTATATGGCAACCTGCCCAAGATCTTCGCGGCCTTGCGGGAATTTTACGACTGGGTGGTGCTGGATCTGGGCTCCTGGTTCGATCAATTCACGTACTATACGGTGCAGGAAATTGACTGTTTGTTGCTGATTACGGAATTGACCGTCCCCGATCTCCAGAACCTGCGCAAGATCAAAAGCCTCCTGAGCGCCTGGGACGTGGATGAACAGAGAATCAAGTTGGTAGTCAACCGCTACGAGAAGGATTACACGCTGGGGCTCAAGGACTTGGAAAACCTCTTCCTGCAACCGGCGTTTTTCACGCTTCCCAGCGACTTTTTCAATCTCATTGATGTGATCAATCAGGGAGTAACGTTGGCCGAAGGGGCCCCGCGGTCCAAGCTCTGGCGAAGGATCAAGGCCATGGCCGCCGAACTCGTTGCACTCACGCAACCGAAAACCGAAGAAGGCGCCAAACCCGGTTTTCTCAGTAAGCTTTTCACTTAAGGTGGAACTCCAATGGCCTGGCTTCCGCAAGACAAACGTAGCAAAAGTGGCCCTCCGGGGTTGGATGAGCCGTTGGCGGGAATGGAGCAGGGGGTGGGGCGCGTCGACGGCAGCCGGCAGAAGCACCTAAATGATATCAAGCGGCGTCTGCATCGCACCCTGGTGGAGCGTCTGGACCTCGCCACCCTGGAAACCATGGAAGAACAGCAGGTGGCGGTGGAGATCCGGCGGGCGATCTCCCAGTTGCTGGCGGATGATCCCTTCCCCTTGACCGCGGAGGAACGGACGCGGCTGACCCAGGAGCTGGAGTTTGAGATCCTGGGCCTTGGCCCCTTGGAACCCCTGATGCGGGACAAAACCATCTCCGATATTATGGTCAACCGCCCCGATGAGGTCTTCATCGAACGGTTCGGCAAGCTGGAGCTCACGGACATCAAGTTCCGGGACAGCGCCCACGTGATGCGGATCATAAACAAGATCGTCAGCAACATCGGCCGGCGCATTGACGAATCCTCCCCCATGGTGGACGCCCGGTTGCCGGACGGCTCCCGGGTGAACGCCGTCATCCCGCCCCTGGCCTTGGATGGCCCGCTCCTGTCCATCCGGCGCTTCATGGTCATGCGCCCCACCATTGAGGAGCTCTTGGCCCGGGGCAGCCTGAATGCCCAAATGGCCGAAGTGATGAAGGCCATCGTCAAGGCCAAACTGAACATCCTGATCTCCGGGGGCACCGGCACCGGCAAAACCACCCTGCTCAACATCCTCTCGGCCTTCATCCCGGAAGAAGAGCGCATCGTCACGGTGGAAGACGCGGCTGAGTTGCAGTTGCAGAAGCGTAATGTCTGCCGACTGGAAACCCGCCCGCCCAACATTGAAGGCAAAGGGGAAGTCACCCAGCGGGATTTGGTGCGGAACTCCCTTAGAATGCGACCCGACCGCATCATCGTGGGGGAAGTGCGGGGCCCCGAGGTGATGGACATGTTTCAGGCCATGAATACCGGCCACGAGGGGTCCATGACCACGATTCACGCCAACAGCCCCCGGGACGCCCTCCTCCGCCTGGAAACCATGGTCAACCTGGCGGGCTATCAGATCCCCCAAAAGGCGCTAAGGCATCTCATCAGTTCATCCCTGGATGTCATCATCCACCTGGCCCGCCACACCGACGGCGTGCGCCGGGTGGTGTCCTTCTCCGAGATCACCGGCATGGAGAGCGACGTCATCAGCCTGCAGGACATTTTCCTCTTTGACCGCCGGGGGATGGCTGAAGATGGCACCATCCTGGGACAATATGTGGCCACCGGGGTGCGGCCCCGTTTTGCCGAACGCTGCCAGATCTTCGGGGTGCCCATTCCGGACGAATACTTCCTGCCCACCAAGGAGACGCGCATGCGGCGGCCCACGGGGGCGGGGTTGGAAGCGAGGCATGGGTAAATGGCCGAATTCACGACCCGGGATCTATGGTATGCCTTGACGCTGTCCGCCGTGTTTGTGGCGGTCCTCATCTTCCTGTGGGCCTGCTTCACCCTGTTCATCGATCCATGGCGGCGGCGGCGCAAGGTTTCCCGACGACTCAGCGAATCCAGCGCCGATTACCTGCGCCGGGTGCAAATCCTCAAATCCCGTTTCGATGAGAAGGCTTCCTTTCTTTTGCTGGTGGCCCGGACGCTCTTGGGTAAATCCCGCTTGGCCAGATTTGAACGCCTCCTGATGCAAGCGGATGTCTATCAGAGTCCCACCACCATCCTGCAGGTGATCCTCCTGCTCATCAGCGGCGGGTTCCTGCTGGGCTGGATTCTGCTGAGAAGCGCGCTCATAGGGGTGGTCTTTGCCCTGCCCCTGGGATTGCTTCCTTTTCTCTATCTCTGGCAGCGCAAGAAACAGAAGACCCAGGCGGTGGAGCGCCAGATGCCGGATGCCATGGAGCTTTTGGCCCGCTCCCTCAGAGCCGGTCATACCCTGCCTTCAGCCGTGGAGTTGCTGGGGGACGAGTTGGAGCATCCCTTGGGCACCGAGATGAAGGTCACATACGAGGAACAGCGCTACGGCCTGCCCATGCAGGATGCCCTCATGAACATGATTGAGCGGGTGGACAGTCAGGACCTGCGCTATTTCGTCACCGCGGTGCTCATCCAGCAGGAGTCCGGCGGCAATCTGGCGGAGGTGCTGGAAAACATCAGCCATGTGATCCGTAGTCGCCTGAACATGAAGGCCAAAATCCGGGCCCTCACCGCCGAAGGCCGCCTCTCGGCCGTGGGCTTGACAATGCTGCCCATCGTTGCCTTTTTCCTGCTGATCATCTTTCGGTATCGCTACCAGGTGGTGTTGCTTACCCACCCCATGGGCCAGAAAATCCTCTTTGCGGCCATTGCCCTCCTGTTTATCGGCGCGGTGGCAATGCGGAAGATCATTAATAATGTCGAGGTCTAAAACGGCGGGGAACGAACCATGGCTTGGCTGACCTGGCTTACCCTGTTTGCCTCCATCTTTCTCCTGACCTATGGCGTCAGCGTCCTCTGGGGCAAACGGCAGCGCGTAAAAGAGATGGTGGGCCAAACCGCGGCGGCCCCCAAAGGCTCCCAGCTTTTGAAAAACCCGGGGCGGGAAGGCGCCCTCACGGGCTGGGCGGTGGATATCCTGAGCTTCTCCGGCGGCTGGGCCACCGGGGACCTGGAGCGGCTGAACCGGGTGCAGGAATCCTTGCTGCAGGCGGGCATCCGCCATCCCCAAGCCCCGGTGATGTTTTTCGGCGCCCGGGTGCTCACCGCCCTGCTTCTGCCCATCCCCTTCCTGCTTTCGGCCATCGTGCGGGGCAAGCTTGACCCAATGGCCCTGTTGGTGGCCTTTCTGATGGCCGGGTTTGGCTTTTTCCTTCCCGCTCTCTGGCTCAGTTTCCGGGTCAAGAGCCGGCAGAACCGCATTGACAAGGCCCTGCCCGATATCCTGGACCTCCTGGTCATCTGCATCGAGTCCGGCCTGGCCCTCCAGGCCGCCCTGAACAAGGTGGCCGAAGAAATCCGGCACACCTACCGTGATTTTTACGATGAACTGCAGATTGTCTGCGCCGAAATTCGGGGCGGCATCCCCTGGGATGAATCCTTTGAGCATCTGGCCAAACGCACCGGGGTGCAAAGCGTCAAATCCCTGGTGGGCATGATGATCCAGACGGAAAAGCTGGGGGTCAGCATCGGCCAGGCCCTGCGCCACCACGGCGACTTCACCCGGACCCAGCGTCTGCTCCGGGTGGAGGAAAATGCCGCCAAACTGCCGGTGAAGATTCTCTTTCCTTTGATTTTCTGCATCCTGCCGGTGATGTTCCTGGTGCTGTTGGGTCCCACCATTATTCACGTCATGGAGCGCCTGCCCATGATCAAACGCCCTGGAAGGTAATCGGGCCCCCCGGGATAGAGGGTAACGCCATGCAACGCCACAGACTGATTCGCTTTGTTGAGGAGCGCCGGGCCGCGGCCGGCGTCATGACGGCCTTGTTGATCATCATCTTCGTGGCCATCCTGGCCGTGGTCATTGACCTGGGGCACCTGCACGGCGTCCGCAACGAACTGCAAAACGCCGCGGACTCCGCCGCCTTGGCCGGGGCAAGGGCATTGTTCCAGATGGAGGACTACCCGGTGGTGGTGGCCCCCAATCCGCCGGAGTGCCCTTCTGCCATCCAAGCCGCCCAGGAGGCCCTGCAGCGGAATTTCTCCGATGGGACCAACTTAACCCTGGGGGATATGGAGATAACCCTGGGATGGTGGGAATGGTCCACCAACGGACCCTTCACGCCTAGCCAGGCCTGCCGTCTGGACCAGGTGAACGCCGTGCGGGTTTTGGCCAAAAGAGTGGCGGGCAGCGGTTTGGGTCCGGTGGCCATGACCCTGGCGGCGATTTTCGGCTGGGACACCACCCCGGTGGGCGCCACCTCCATCGCCTCGGTGGGCTACATGGTGAAAAATTGCACTGTGGCTCCCATCGCCCTGTGCAAAAATTACTATGATCAAATGTTCGACAATCCCGGCACGTACTATGCGGCCACCTTTCGCTCTGGTACCAATAAGCCGGACATGTTGGACGAAGCGTACTGGGACAATCCCTGTGAATACGGCAATCCCCCGGCCACCTGGCTCCGGGATTGGATTGATGGCAAAATCAACCCGCCTTGTTACCAATATGATTGTGTCTATTGCAACACCGGAGAAAAAAGTTCGGTAGTTAGACAATCATTGCAACCCAAATTGGACGAGCTCAAAAGGCAAAGCCAGGGATGCTCCACCACCGACACCTGGAAACACTTCTGTGAAAAAACCGGGCAATGCTATGAGGGATGGCTTCTGGTGCTCCCCATTCTGCCGGTCAATCCCGCCACGGGGGACTGCGATTGCGATAAAAGCGTTACTCCGGCCGCTTGGAAGCCTGTGGTGGTGAAAGCCGTGTACACCCCCAATCAAGTGAATAATAAAAATTTTCCCATGGATCCCAGAATCAGGGAACAATGCTCCAAGTCCCAGGCCGAATGCATGGAAATCGCCGCCTTTCCCTGCGACGTGGTGATCCAGGGGGAGGGTGGCAACACCCAACCCACCATTTATGCCACCCGGCCCAAACTGGTGTGGGTTGACACCCACCCCCAATAATGGCGGCCGCAACCACAGAGGGAGCGAATGACGAGGAAGCGAAAGGCAGCCAGCCAGGCTTGACCCCGCCGCCAAGGCGAAAAAAACCGAGAAGCCCCGGGCCGGTACATCCTGGGGCTTCTGTATTTTATGGCACTATAATTGCATGAAATTACATGGGGGAATGTCATTGATTGTGGCAAAGCGAATCTATACTCGGGAGGAGGAATGGAGTTCTTGTCTCTGGAGTACTGGGCGGAATTTCTCCGCCAGGGCTACGGGACGGCCTATTATCACTTCGGCACCCCGTTTTTCGTCCTGTTGGTGGGGACCGGCCTGTACTGCTGCTGGCGGTTTCTGAGCCTGCGCCGGTAATGCCCGCTCCCTGACGTTTTCGTCCGCCCTTGGTTCAGCCGCACCGCCCGGCTGCCTCTCGTAGTGCGGCCTCCCCTTCCCCCTCTTCCAGCCATTGCCAGCGGCAGACAGTTTTGCTATAAGAGAAAAAATCTTGGCGGCCAAGAGTAAGCCAGCCGATTTCGGCCGGCGGGCTGAAACCAGAGCGCCCCGAGAAATTGATCGCGCATGAAGGTCACCCCCTTACGCCTGCCGGAAGTGCTCCTCATAGAGCCACAGGTCTTTTCTGACTCCCGGGGCCACTTCCTGGAAATCTTCCAGGCCCGGCGCTACCCGGCGTACGGCATCCCGGACCGTTTTGTCCAAGACAACCTCTCTTTTTCCGTGCACGGCGCCATTCGGGGTCTCCACTACCAGCTCCGGCACCCCCAGGGCAAGCTGGTCATGGTGGTGGCCGGGGAGGTCTTTGACGTGGTCCTGGATATCCGCCGGGGCTCCCCCCGTTATGGCCAGTGGCTGTCCCTCTCCCTGGAAGGGGGCAGCGGCCGCCAACTTTACATCCCGCCGGGCTTTGCCCACGGCTTCCAGGTGCTGAGTGACTCGGCCACCTTCTTGTACAAATGCACCGATTATTGGGCGCCGGGAGACGAATACGGGGTGCGCTACGACGACCCCGCTCTGGCCATCCCCTGGCCTGTGACCCCGGTGGTGCTCTCCCCCAAGGACGGGGCCCTGCCGCGGCTGCAGGATATTCCCCCGGAGCATCTGCCCTCCTATGCCCTCTAGCTGCGCCTCCCGGCCAGGTCCTTCTTTGCGGCTGCTGGTCACCGGGGCCGCCGGCCTCCTGGGCACCGACCTGGTGAAGGTTCTGGGACCCGGCCACGAAGTCCTCCCCTTCAGCCACCGGCTCCTGGATATCGGTGACTTCGCGGAGGTGGAGGCGGCCATCCGCCGCCTGGCCCCCCACTGGGTGGTGAACGCCGCGGCCTTCACCCGGGTGGACGCCTGTGAAACCCAACGGGAACTGGCCTTCCGGGTGAACGCCCAGGGACCCCGGAATCTGGCCCGGGCGGTGAAGCGGCTGGGCGGACGCCTGCTGCATGTGTCCACCGATTATGTCTTTGGCGGTGATCGCCCCCCTCCCCTCCCCTACTCGGAAACCGACCCCACCGGGCCCTTGTCCGTGTACGGCCACAGCAAACTGGCGGGCGAGGAGGCGGTGCGGGAAATTCTGGGGGAGGAGGCCGTCATCGTCCGCACCGCCTGGCTCTATGGCGCAGGGGGCCCCAACTTCTTGAGGACCATGCTGCACCTGGCGCTGGGCGATCCGGACCGGATTATCCGGGTGGTGCACGATCAGCACGGCTCCCCCACCTGGTCCTTCCGGCTGGCCCAGCAGATCAGGATCCTCATCGAGGCGGAGGCCCGGGGACTTTTCCATGCCACCGCTGAGGGGCATTGTACGTGGTACGAGCTGGCCCGGACTTTCTTTGCCTTGCTTCAGTTGCCGGTCCAGCTGGAGCCCATCGCCAGCGCGGAGTATCCCACCCCGGCCCGTCGGCCGCAAAACTCCATCCTGGAGAACCGGCGCCTCAAAGAGGGAGGCCTGCACCACATGCGGCCCTGGCCTGAAGATCTGGCTGAGTTTGTCCAACAGTGCCGGGCAATCTTGTTCTTGGAGGCTGGGAAACAGAAAGGGCGGGGTGAGCCCCCGCCCTGCGCTTCCTGAGTTATCCTCCGCCGATCCGCCGGCCCCTACACCTTCCCGGAGACCAGCCGCTCGTAAAGTGTCACATAGGCCTTGGCCGAGGCGGTCCAGGACCAATCCTGGGTCATGCCGTTTTTCATGATCTGCTGCCAGAGCTTTTTGTCCTGAAAGGCGGCCACCGCCTCGTTAATGGCCTTGATGAAGGCCTGGGCGGAATACTCCCGGAACAAAAAGCCGGTGCCGGTGCCCTTCTCGGGGTCCACCGGGGCCACGGTGTCCGCCAACCCGCCGGTGGCCCGCACCACCGGCACCGTGCCGTACTTTAAAGAATACAGTTGATTCAGGCCGCACGGTTCATAGCGGGAAGGCATGAGGAACATGTCGGCCCCGGCCTCAATGAGGTGGGCCAGGGCGTTGTCAAAGGCGATCCTTACCCCCAGTTTCCCAGGATACTTGGGGGCCTCTTCGGCCAGCCACCGATGGTATTTTTCCTCGCCGGTACCTAGGATCACCACCGGGATGTCCCGGGCCATGAGTTCGGGGAGCACCTTGGCCACCAGATCAAAGCCCTTTTGGTCCGCCAACCGGGAGATAATTCCAAGGAGGGGTTGGTTGGCCAGCTTAAGATCCAGGTGGTAGGCGGCCATCAGGGCCATTTTGTTTTTCACCTTGCCGCTGGGGTCGGCGGCGTGATAATTGGCGGGTATGAGCTTGTCAGTGGCAGGGTCCCACTCCCGGTAGTCCACTCCGTTGACGATGCCGAAGAGAACCTCAGCCCGACTTTGGAGGACTCCCTCCAGACCATACCCGAACTCCGGCGTCTGAATCTCCTTGCTGTAGCCCCGGCTGACGGTGCTCACGGCGTCGGCAAACACGATGCCGCCCTTAAGAAGGTTGATCTGATCGTAATACTCCAGACCGTTGATGGAAAACAGCGACCAGTCCAGTCCCAGGGCGGGAAACCTCTCTTTCGGGAAAAGCCCCTGATAGGCCAGGTTATGGATGGTGAGGAGGGTCTTGGCATTGGCGATCAGGCTGCCGCCCCAGCGATGGCGCAGATACACCGGCACCAGTGCGGCCTGCCAGTCGTGGCAATGGATGACGTCGGGCTTGAAGGCCAGGGCCTGGCACACAGGCAGCACCGTGGAGCAGAAAAAGGCGAAGCGCTCCAGGTTGTCGAAGTAATCCCCCTTGGGCGTGCCATAGAGTTGGCGGCGCTCGAAAAACTCATCCCGCTCCACGAAATAGAAGGGCTCCCCCGTCTCCGTAGGGCTCAACACACTGAACGTCAGGGGTTGCCAACCTAATTGGCCCTCCAGGTCCTCGGCAACCACCGACAGGGGGATGGTACCCTGCTTGACCGAGCCATACGCCGGCATGAGGACCTTGGTCTCCACTCCCAGCTCGGTCAAGGCCCGGGGCAGGGCGCCGATGACATCGGCCAACCCCCCGGTCTTGGCAAAGGGTACCGCCTCCGACGCCACAAACAACACCCGCATGGTTTCTCCTTTCAAATAAAGGGGGAGGGCGGATAAGGCCCACCGGGATTCCCTCTCCCCGCCGGCCAGAGTTGGGGGCCGGGAAAGGGCAGGAGGCAAATCCCTAGGGCCCTCTTTCCGCCTCTTCGCTCAATACTTGTACACCAGCTCAATATCGCTGGCTACGAAGCCTTTTTCCCCTTCGTTCAGAGTGAATTCCAGGATATAGTCCCGGCTGGGCAGATGCTCCGGCGGCACCCCGGCCGGGAGGTCCTTTTCCAGGAAGAACACGGAGGTGTAAGGGGATTCCTCCAGGCGGGTGTCGGTGACCCAGAGTTTGCCGAAGCTGTGCATGAAGCGCAAAAAGCCGTAGGCCCGGTCCAGGAAGTATTTGGTGCATACCCCCCGAACCCGGCTGCCAGGTTCGCCCCAAGGCGGCGCCCCCGCCTGGGGAGGAGCGGTGGGCAACAGCCCCGGAATGAGATAGCCGGGAATGAACAGGTCCACCTCCCGGCGCAGGCGGGCGGAGACATTGTTGAACGCCACCAGCTCTACCCGGCAGCCTTTGTTCTGCACCATGGTCACAACACTGACAAAATCGCCATCCCCGGTGAACAGGTAAATCACGTCCAGGCGGTCCGACTGGGAGATAATGTCCAGGGCCATTTCCATATCCAGGTTGGCCTTGCCGTACGTGCGCCCGGAATCATCCGTGTACCAGCGGATGGGTTTTTCGATGACCTTGAAGCCCAGATCCCTCAGGGTGAGGATAAAGTTCAGGGTGTTCTTGTAACCGGGGTCGGAGGCCGCCCGCTCTTCATCCAGGGCCACATAGGCATTTAGGCGGATGACCTCATCGCCATTCTGGGTCGCCAACCGGCGGATGACCTCATAGCGCATGCCGTACCCGCCGCTGCGCATGATATTCATGGAATCCACATATACGCCTACTCTTCTACTCATTTGCGTCTGTCCCTCTTCTAAACCATCCCTCACCTTGGCCTGCCTGGGTGCTCCAGGCAGGCGCGTCGTGTCTAAAAAAACCGTCGCTCCCCCGGTCGGGGCCCAAAGGGGGCCGCATCGGTGAGCAGCCGTCCCTCTTCGTTAAGCCGTTTCTGTAAATAAACCGGTAGAAGTCCCAGCCCGGCGGCAAATTCGGCCCCGAACCAATTGAGGCCGCTCACTCCTCGGGCCGCCAGCCGCGCCGCCACCTCCGCAGGCGGCGGCCACAGGAAGGAATCGCGGCCCGCCAAGTGAAAGCCATAGAGATCCATGAAACTGGAAACAAAGGCCACATAGGGCACAACCCGGGGGAACACGCTTTTCAGGGTGCAATAAATGTCGGGCATCAGGCGGCCGGCCACTCCGGCGGAACCCGATTGCACCGACATAAGCCCGCCGGGGGCCAGTTTGCGGCGGATAATTTCGTACATCTCCCGGGTGAACAGCTTCAAGGCCGGTCCTTCCTCCAAAGGCTCCGGCAGGTCCACCACAATGACATCGAAGGCGCCATCCGGCTGGCCCGCCAACCAGGTCCGGGCATCAGCCACCACCAAACGCATCCGGGGATCATCAAAGCTCCCCTGATGAAAGCTGGGCAGCCACTGCCGACAGACCTCCACCAGCTCCGCATCAATATCCACCATGACCGCCTGCTCCACGGTGCGGTGGCGAAGGACCTCCCTGAGGGTGGCCCCTTCGCCGCCCCCCATGATCATGACCCGCCGGGGATGGGGGTGGGCCACCATCACCGGCTGCACCAGAGCCTCATGGTAGATGAACTCATCCCGGGAGGCCGACTGCACCCGGTCGTCCAGGACCAGCACGAGGCCGAAGAGGGAGCTTCGGAAGATTTCGTATTCCTGGTAGGCGGTGCGCCCGCGCACCAGCACCTCCTGGCGTTCGTAGGCTATCAGGTCAGCGGGGCTGCCCCAATCCAAAAACCAATCCCCTGCGGGCCACGCGGTTTTCTGCTCTTTATGCGAACTTGAAGATCCCATCGCATCATGATCCTAAGCAATAAAAATTAATCTACTTATTTTATAGAAAAAACCTCTGCCCAGCAAGGTTCTCCCGAAAAGGGCGGGCCATCGGATCCAACCCCCCAGCGTTGTTCAGCGGCCCTTTTGCCACCATTCGTGGAGCCTTTCCCGGGAGCGGGACAAGGGCAGCAGCGGCTGCTCCTTAACCATCCGAAGCCAGAGGTAGGCCCCCACCAAGGCGAACAATATGTTGGCGCTCCAGGGAGCCAGGAAAGGGGAAAGCTTGGCGTTCACCGCCAGACGCCAGGAGGCGGTGAATACCACATAATAGACCAAGAACACCACCAGTCCCACCACCAGTCCCCAGGTCCGGCCGTGCTGCACCGGGCTCATCCCCAGGGGTACCGCCAACAGGCAGAGAATCAGGGCGCCCAGGGGCAGGGCGAAGCGCTGTCCCAGCTCCACCGCGGCCCGGTTGTAGCGCTCGCTTCCCGGCGGCGATTGGCTCAGCGTCCGGCGCAGCTCCCTGAGGGTCATCTCGGCTTCGGATTTGACCCGCTCTTCGTGGGAGATGAGTTGCAGGGGTAGGCTGTACGTGTTGAAATCCACGGTGTGCCGGCGATTGGCCGCGGTGTCCCAGCGGATGATGAGGCCGTCTGCCAGGTTGAGCAGCAAGGTGTCCTGAGCAACATCGAACCGGAGGCTGCCCCGGCGGGCGTATATGGTTTGGGGATTTTCCCGGTCCCGGGAATCGTAGAGAAAAATGCCCTCCAGCTCCTGACCTACGGCCACCACCCGGTTCACATAAATCATCATGCCCTTGAATTCGGTATTGAATACCTGCTCCTGGATGCCCAAATCGGCCCGGCGCTTCACCACGTCCGTCAGGAGTACCTGGGTTCGGAAGCGGCCCCAGGGGGCCCCGAACGCGGTGAGCCCCAAAGTAAGCAGCGCCACGGCCAGAGACAGCCCCAGGAGCGGCCCCAACAGCTGGCGATAGCTCAGGCCGGAGACCTTGAGGGCGATGACCTCATTATCCACCGTCATGCGCATGAGCCCCAGCATCATGCCCACGGTGCCGGCCATAGGCAGGGTGAAGATCATCAGATACGGCAGAAGATAAAAACACGCCTTGAGGATGTCGAAAAACCCGATCCCCTTCACCACAATCATCTGGATGAGGCGCAGCAGGCGCCCGGAAAACACAATGGTGGTGAAGGCCAGCAGGCTCACCGCAAAGGGATGCAGGACCTCATTCAGCAGATAGCGATACAGGATGCGGGGCATGGGACTAAGGACTCAGATCATGGCTTGGGGGAAAAGGACCAAGGAAAAGGGCCGCTTTGCTCCTTCCCCGGCAGACCTCCTTATTTTCCTGTAAATACCGCTAAAATACAATCCTTATACCGCCCCCCTGCATGCCAGCGGCCGGGCAGCTTCTCCCGGAGTTCTTCCCAATCCTTCTTCCGCACCAGACAAAAGAGGGGGGACCGGAGAACGGCCAAGGCGGCCAAATCCTGCCAACCTTTCAGCACCAAGGCATTGGCAGGCGCCAAGGAGTGGCCAAATTCCAGTTCGGTGCGGCAATGCAAGAGGTACATCGGCTGGCCGGCGTAAAACGACAAGGCCTGGGAATAAATTCCCACCCCCACCAGCGCAGCGCCGGGCTGCCAGTTAGCAGCCACCATCATGCCTACCGCCCGGGGCGAACGGTAGTGGCTCACCGAAGTCAGCACGCCCGGGAGGAGGAGGGCCAACGCCACGGCGCCCCATGCCACCGGGACAAGTCGGCGTCCAGCCAAGGCCAGGGCCGGGGTCAGCATGAGCACCCCGAGGGGGGCCCAAATATACGAAGAAAGACCAGGGATTTTCTCCAATTCCGCCACAAAGCGGGCCGGCAGATAAAGGTAGACCCCTCCCAGAATCAGACCGGCGGCCAGCCATACCCAAAGGCTTCCGGCCAGGGCCCGTCCCCACTCTTGTTCGGCCATGGCCCACGCAACCAGCAGGGCGAAGGGCAGCAGGGCCGGCAGGATGTAGGGCGGCAGCTTACCCCGGGAGAGACTGAAAAAACCCACCACCACGCCGGCCCAGAGCAACAGAAACCGGCCGGCTGGGTCGGTCCAGGGTCTTTTCCGCAGGAAGGCCCAGGGAACCAGAAAGCTCCAGGGAAGCAGAAAGCCTACCAGCAGAGGGAGGTAAAAATAGACCGGCTGGGGGTGGATGGGCGCGGTGGCAAAGCGGCCCACATGATGATCCCAGAAAAAGAAGCGTAAAAATTCCGGATGCTTGAAGGAAAGATACCCGAACCAGGGAGCGCACAAGGCTACATATAACAGTAGCCCCCCGGGATGCAGCCAGAAGGTGAGGCGTTCGCGGCGATCCAACAGGGTGTAGGCGCCCCAAATGAGCGCGGCCAAGACCGGCGCCACGGGCCCTTTGGTAAGGGTTCCCAGGGCCAATGCGGCATAGGCGACGACAAGCAGCCCCCGCCGCTTCTCCACAAAAGCCAGATATCCCGCGCCCACCGCCACATTGACCAGGGTCGCCAAGACCATATCCAAGGTGAGCAGGCGGCCCAATACCACATACCCGCCGCTGGTAAGGAGCACCAGGGCCCCCCAGAACCCCTGCCGCTCCCCCCCCAAGCGCCGCCCCAGAACATAGGCCCACAGGACACCGCCCAGGGCAGCCAAGGCCGCCGGCAGTCGGGCGGCAAACTCCGTCACCCCGAAAACGGTAAAGCTTAGAGCCGTAAGCCAATACACCAAGGGAGGTTTTTCCAGATAAGGGACGGAATTGAGCCGCGGAACGAGCCAATCGCCCCCCTGCACCATCTCCCGGGCAATTTCCGCATAACGCCCTTCATCCGGGTCCATCAGGCCCGGATTCCCCAAGCCGCGGAATAATATCAGCGCCCCCAATATCACCAGGACCGCGGCCTCCCGCCAGGGCCCGGGCCAAAGCGCCCAGGGGGAGGGTGGAAAGAGACGGGGTGTCACCATTTTTCTTCCCAAGCCGGAAAAATCTTCCCATTGCTGGGTCGGCAGATGCCACAGCATGAGGAATTTTCCCGGCAATGTCAAGCCTTGCCGCCCACCGGCCGCTGGGCCTTTGGACCGGCCCACGAAGCCCGGAAAGGGACGGGGTTCGCGCTCAAGGGCGGCCTTGGAGCTCCAGGATTAACCTCCGAGACCGGCCTTGGAGGAGCCTTTCCTGAAGCTTGGTGCATTTCTTGCACCCACCGGGCCCGACCGTGAGCCGCCAGGCGGTCCGGGGGGCCTCATCCCCCCATATCTTCCCCCAAAGGCTTCGTCGGCATGAATTACTTTCCCCAGGACTTTTTCTGTCAAGACGGCATCTGGCATCCTCACAGCCCGGATGATATCGATTATTCCGACGGCGCGGCCAGCGAGGAGTATCTGGCCCGGGTCTTGTCCAAGGTGAAGAATCCAGCCAGCACCTCCTTGGAATTTTTGCCCTTTATCGTGGACTGGCCCTCCGAATACCACCTTTCGCCGCTTAGGGCCAACCTGCTCAGAGTACTGCCCCTGCCCCGGGAGGGCCGGGCTTTGGAACTGGGAAGCGGCCTGGGCGCACTCACCCGCTACCTGGGGGAAACCATGGCCTCGGTGGTGGCCGTGGAAGGGAGCGTCCGCCGTGCTGCCCTGACCCGGCAACGGTGCCGGGATTTGCCCCGGGTTGAGGTGGTGGCGGCCAATTTTTTCCACGTGAGATTTCCCCGGCCCTTTGATCTTATCACCCTCATCGGGGTTTTGGAGTATGCGGCCCTTTATGGCAAGGGGGACGGCGACCCCTTCCACAGCCTCCTGCGCCATGCATATGAGGCATTGGCGGAGCACGGCGTGCTTCTGTTGGCCATTGAAAATCGGCTGGGATTGAAATACCTGGCCGGCGCCCCGGAGGATCATTTGGGCCGGCCCTACGCAGGGGTGGATGGATACCCTGAGGAAGCCACGCCTCGCACCTTCGGCCGCCTGGAGCTCCTGCGCCTTCTGGAAGAGAGCGGATTTGTGGACTTTCAAGTTCTCTTGCCCTTTCCGGATTACAAACTACCCACCGTCGTGGTAAACGCCCGTTTCGCCACCGCCCGGGAAGCCATGGCCTATAACCTGGCGGATTGGTGCCAACATGCCATCGGCAGCCGCTTTCAAGACCAGCGCCGCGCCTTCGCCGAACCCCTGGCTTTGGCGGGCATGGCAGCCAACGGCCTGCTGGCGGACCATGCCAATTCCTTTCTCATCCTTGCCTACAAGCGTCCTTTGGACCATGGGGCGCTCATTCCCTCCATTCCCTGGATCTGCCAAAAAATGAATATCCTGCGCCAGCCGCAGTTTTGCAGCCGCACCACCTTGCTTCGGGACTCCCAGGGGGTTTCCCTGAGAAAAGAACGGTTGTTTCCCGAAGTTTCGGGGACTCCGGGCGGAGTGCGCCAGAACCTCGCCTCCCCGCAACCCTTTATCGAGCACGCTGCTTCCCTATCTCTTGTCATGCTGCGCCAGCTCTGTTGTTCGGGCCGGGGCCGGGACAACTTCCTGGCCGCCGTGCGCCGATGGCAGCAATTTCTCCTGGACCACCGACTGATGGAAGATCGGCTGCCGCCCCATTTTCTGGACTGCATTCCCGATAACCTCATGGTGGATGCCCAGGGGAAGCTTCATTACATTGACAATGAGTGGGAGTGGCCCCATCCCCTGCCGATGGTGCAGGTCCTGGTGCGCGGTTTGCAACATTTCTGGCTGAAGCACCACTATTGGTTCCATCGCTCCTCTTGGCTCCGGGATCTGACCCTGGTGGAGTTTGTCCGCACCACTCTGGAGCCGTTGGGACAGGAGCTTTCCCCCGAGGAGCTAAGCCGCTGGCTGGCTGAGGAAGACCGCTTTCAGCACCTGGTGGTCTTCGGGACTCCGGATCCAAGCCAGGGGGAGTCCCCGGGAACGGTTCCCGTCTCCATCATCATCCCCGTCTTCAACAACCTGGAACTGACCCGCAACTGCCTGGCGTCCATTTGGCGGCACACCCCTGCAGACCTCTACGAGCTCATTGTGGTGGACAACGGCTCCACCGACGGCAGCGGCGCTTTTTTCCATCATCAGGCCCAGGCGGCCCGCCTGCGCTGCCTCTCCAATCCCGTCAACCTAGGCTTTGCCAAGGCCTGTAACCAGGGGGCTCGGGCGGCCCGGGGGGAGCTGTTGCTTTTCCTCAACAATGATACCCTGGTAACGCCCGGCTGGCTGGAGGCCTTGGTGGACATCCTCCGCAAGGACCCGGACGTGGCCGCGGCGGGGGCCAAGCTCCTTTATCCGGACGACACCGTGCAGCATGCCGGGGTGGTGTTCAATGAGCGGGGGGCGGTCTATCATCTTTACCGTCATTTCCACCGGGATCATCCGGCGGTCAATAAAGAGCGGGACTTCCAGGTGGTCACCGGCGCCTGCCTTTTGATTCGCAAAACGATCTTCATGCAGGCGGGACTCTTCGACGAGGGCTTCCAAAACGGCTTCGAAGACGTGGACCTGTGCCTCAGGGTGCGGCAGTTGGGATACCGCATCCGCTATACCCCCCGAAGCGTCTTATATCACCTGGAGAGCAAGACCCCCGGGAGGTTCGCCCGGGAGGAGGAGAACTCCCGGCTTTTGGCAAAGAAATGGCAGGGCCGCATTGTCCCGGACGACTTCCACTATTATCAGGAGGACGGCCTGCGCCTGGCCTGGAGGGTGAATGAGGCAGGCCAGCGGGAGGCGGTGATCCACGACGCGAACGGCAACCCCTTTAAGGAGCAGGCCCGGGCGCACCTGGAGCGGGGCGAGCTGGTCCCGGCCCTGGCCCTTTACCAACAGGCCTTGAAGTTCAACCCCTTCGACCCCCGCAACCGGGGCCTCCTGGCGGAGCTGGAGGCACTCCGGCTGGCCGCCCCGGCTTGAAAAGGGGGGAGTGCCGGGGAACATGAAGGAAGGCCCCCGCCGGGCAGGCCAAAGGTTCCGTTCCCCCTGCACTTCGCGCCATTTGTTGCCTTCCCATCTCCAACAAAAAAGGCCGGCCCCCGAATAGGGAGCCGGCCTGTGGTTTGAAGCCTAGCTTAGGTGTTTACTTGCTGAGCAAGGGCACGATCAAGAGGGCCACGATGTTCACCACCTTGATCATGGGGTTGATGGCCGGGCCGGCGGTGTCCTTGTAGGGGTCGCCCACGGTGTCGCCGGTGACCGCCGCCTTGTGGGCGTCGGAGCCCTTGCCGCCGTAGAGGCCGTCTTCAATGGCCTTCTTGGCGTTGTCCCAGGCGCCGCCGCCGGAGGTCATGGCGATGGCCAGGAACAGACCGGTGACGATGGAGCCGATGAGCATGCCGCCCAGGGCGATGGGGCCCAGACCCGGCATGAAGCCCACGATGATGGGGGAGAGCACCGGGATGAGGGCCGGGACCATCATCTGGCGCAGAGCCGACTTGGTGACGATGTCCACGCAGGTGCCGTATTCCGGCTTGCCGGTGCCTTCCATGATGCCGGGGATCTCCCGGAACTGGCGCCGCACTTCCTCCACCACGCCGCCGGCGGCCTTACCCACGGCTTCCATGCACAGGGCTCCGAAGTAGTAAGGCAGCAGGCCGCCGATGAACAGGCCGGCCAGGACCCGCGGGTCGGAGAGGTCGAAGGTCATGGCGCCGGGGAAGGAACGGGAATACTCGGCGAAGAGCACCAGGGCCGCCAGACCGGCGGAGCCGATGGCATAGCCCTTGGTGACGGCCTTGGTGGTGTTGCCCACCGCGTCCAGAGGATCGGTGATTTCCCGGATCTCGTCGGGCAGCTCGGCCATTTCGGCGATGCCGCCGGCGTTGTCGGTGATGGGCCCGTAGGAGTCAATGGCCACCACGATGCCGGTCATGGAGAGCATGGCCACTGCGGACAGGGCGATGGCGTAGAGGCCGGTACCCGGATTTTCCAGACCGCCGCCCAGTTTGAAGGCTGCCAGGATGGCCAACACGATGACGAGTACCGGAGCCCCGGTGGCCTTCATGGAGATGGCCAGACCCTGGATGACGTTGGTGCCATGGCCGGTGGTGGAGGCCAGGGCGATGGACTTCACCGGCGCAAAGCTCTTGGAGGTGAAGTACTCGGTGATGGCCACGATGAGGCCGGTGAGGGCCACGCCGATGACGGCCAGCAGGAAGACGTTAAAGGGCGGAATGACAAAGCCCGCGCCGCCTTTGGCAGCCTTGGCGGCCACGCCAGCCATGAACTTGTTGGCCAAGGGATAGAAGGCGATGACCGCCAGCACGCCGGCCACGATGAGGCCCTTATAGAGGGCGCCCATGATGTACATGGACTTGCCCAGGCGCACGAAGAAGGTGCCGATGACCGAGGCGATGATGGAAACGCCGCCGATGACCAGCGGGAAGACCACCGCCGGGGAGGTGGGACCGTACACGGTGGCGGCCAGCAGCATGGCGGCTACCACGGTGACCACGTAGGTCTCATAGAGGTCAGCGGCCATACCGGCGCAGTCGCCCACATTGTCGCCCACGTTGTCCGCGATAACCGCAGGGTTGCGGGGGTCGTCTTCAGGGATGCCGGCTTCCACCTTGCCCACCAGGTCGGCGCCCACGTCCGCCGCCTTGGTGTAGATGCCGCCGCCCAACCGGGCGAAGACGCTCACCAGGGAGCAGCCGAAGCCCAAGCCCACCAGGGCGTGCATGGCCTCTTTGGGATCCACGGCCAGGAGGAACTTGTAATAACCGGCCACGCTCAAGAGGGCCAGGCCCACCACCAACAGACCGGTGACGGAGCCGCCCCGGAAGGCGACCTTGAGGGCGTGGGCCATGCTGGTGAAGGCTGCCTGGGCGGTGCGCACATTGGCCCGCACCGACACATACATCCCCACGAAGCCAGCCAAGGCGGAGCCGCACGCGCCGATGGCAAAACCGATGGCAGTGTACTTGCCCAAACCGAGGAGCAGTACGAAGATGACCGCGCCCACGATGGCCACCGTCTTGTATTCCCGGTTCAGGAAGGCGTTGGCGCCCTCTTTCACGGCATCCGAAATCTGCTGCATCCGCTGGGACCCGGGATCCTGTTTCAGAACCCACGTGGTGGTGAAGAGGCCGTACGCCACGCCGACGGCGCCGCACAGCAAAGCAAAACTCATAATATCCATCCGCAGCTACCCTCCTTTGGAGATTGGTGGTGCAAATATTTTCAGGCCCGGGGGCCAGATTGCCTGAGATTCGCCGGCCTTTGCCCGGACAAGCCCTGATGCCCCATGCCCGGCTACCTCAGATGTAAATTCATACCCCAACTCGGCCCTCATGTAAAGGAAAAATTTCACAAACAAATACGCCCTGTTAACAAAAATCCAGGGAAAGGGCCCATCATTGAGAGGAAGAAGAATTTTTCGACGGGGTGGCCTTATCTTCCAAGAGCAGCATTTCCGGAGTGGCGGCCTCTCCTTCCAAGGTCGGGGGCGGCGCTGGAACGCCTGCCTCCTCAGGGAGCACCAAGCCGTGGCGCTCCGTCAGATACTGGAGGTAGCGCAATTCCAAAGCCCGCTTCTGCAAGCGGTAGGTAAGGTAAAGACGGACAGTCAGGTACAGGCATACGGCCCCCAGGAGGCCGGCCATCACATAGGTACCCGCCAGCCCTAATGCCTTGAACAAGGAAGTGGCCGCCACCAGCAGTTCCCTCCCCCACCCCCACAGCGCCAGACAGACCAAGATGCCCCCCGCGCCCCAGTAAAAGGCCCGTCGAGACTTTCTGCCTGCGGAGGAGGCCGGCTCCCCCTCTACCGTCCCGGTCTGGAGGTCCGGAGAAAAAGCTTCGAATCCCCGGATGGTGAGGCCAAATATCAGCAGCAAGGCAATGGGCGCGGCAAAGGCCACCAGGAAGTATTCCATCCAGGGGAAGGGCACTACTTTCACCGGCCCGCCCAACACCCCTTCGTCTATCTGCCAGATGAGGGTGAAGACAAAGATGAGGACCTCCACCACAGCCACCACGATGAGGAAACTGTTGAAGAGGTAGCGGCGCTCCAGAGGCTCGTAAAAATCAAAAAATTTCTTCATAACGGTGTGCGGTGCCCCGCTGGGGTCCCAAAACCGCTCGCTCCCCGGATACGTTTCAAGGCTCGGCTAAATGCGGCTTGCGTTGGTTTCCTCCGGCCATGCCTGCCAGTAAAGAGCCGCAGCCACCGCCAGGAGCCCCAGGTCTTCCAGGATGGGGAGCCAGCCCACCTCCTGCTGAAAAAACAGGCCGCAACCGCAGTCGATTTTCAGCCCCCGGGCCCAGGTAATGGCCAACACGGCAATGAACAGCGCCAACTGCCCGATGATGAGCAGCAGGCAGCTGCGACGCTTGAGGCCGGCCACCAGAAGCTCCCCGCCGGGGCGCCCCAGAGCCAGGGCCAGCCGGCCCCAGGCTTCCATGACATAGCCCAGGGCCAGAAAGAATCCGGAGGTGATTTCCACCCAGGGGAGCACCGCCGCGGTGACCCCCACCAAGGGCTGCGGAAGCAGGCGGTAAGCCAGGATGGCTTCAGCGAAGGCATAAGGGGCCAGGTGTTTCTTGACCCCCACATAGACCATGAGGCCGCCCAGCGCCAACCCCAGGAGTATCCCCAGGGCCTTGAGCCATGGAGAGCGGCGCCCGGCAGCCTGCCAGGCCCCTAAGGCTCGGGAAGGCGCGGCCGTGCGTTTCATGGGCGGAACACGCGCGGCGGACATGGGAAAAGGGCCGCCAATGGCAGAAAGCGGCCGAACGGGAAACACAGCATGCCCAAAGACTCCTTATTCTCTCGCCAGGCCCGCCGGAGTCAGGGGGAGGCAGGCGAAGGTCCCTCGCCGGAACCGGTGCCCACCGGCAGGCCCGCCTCATCCCAAGCCGCGAAGCCCCCCAGATAGGCCACCACCTGCTCGTATCCCTTGGCCTTAAGCTTTTCCGCCAGCTTTAAGGCCGAGTCGCAGGCTTCCTGGCTGCAATACACCACCAACAAGCGATCCAGGGGAACCCCGGGCAGACCCTCGGTTGCCACCTTCTGCCATTGGTCCGGGGGCAGGTTGATGGCCCCCTGGATGTGCAACTCGGCGAACTCCTCGGGTTTGCGGGCGTCGATGAACAAAGCCCGGCCCTCCTGCCACAAGACCTGGGCTTGGCTCAGGTTGACGGTCTTGACCCCCTGAAACTGCACCTGGCGCCGCTCCTGGCGCATTTTGGACAACTGGGCGGGCAGGTCCCCCCGCCAACTGAGGGTCACCAGGGGCCAGTGCTGCAGGAGGCCGAAGGCCGCGGCCACCAGGAATATATAGGCCGCCCACGCCAAGTCGACGAGGAAGGTGCGGCCGCTCAAGGTTGCCGATCTCCCTTTGTAACCGCCGCCTCTATCTCCTCGGCGGAATAATAGCGTTTGCCGGCGCTCAGGATGGCCACCGGCTGGAAGCCTTCGTCTTCCCGACCGCCGCTTTCCCGGCCAATTTGATAATAGCGCCACACTCGCCCGCTTTTCAGATCCGCCAAAAAGGTGTGTTTGCCGTCGGAAATCATCTGAAAGCGGTTCCCCAGCGCCTGGGTGGCGCTGACTCGGGCGGCCTCGCCCTTTCCGGCTTCTACTTTCAAGGGCCGGGCGCTCACCGCCTCCCCCACCTGCCGGGCCACCTCGCCCTTCATGAAGGGGCCGTAGAGCCAGAACAGGCTGGCCCCCACCGCACCGATGAGCAGCGCCAACACAAAGCTCCAACCGCGGTTTTTCGCCACCTGACACCCCCTTGCCATCCGGCAGGGCCTTTCCCCGCCCCTTGCAGGCAGCGTCGCCGGCCTTCAGCAACCGGACCCCTGGCTGACTCCCGCCTCTATTATACCCGCTTTCCGGATAAAGGCCATGCTTTCGGCGGGTCTTTGGGGAGCATGCGCCCGCCCTCCAAGCTCTCCCTCGACCCGTGACGCCAAGCCCGCCCTTAAAAGGAAAATCCCCGGGGCCTGGGGGCGGGCCAGGAAGCGCTTGCCTTCTTTAAACGGGCAGCTACAATGGAACCGGGAGCCCCTGCATGTCCCCGGAAAATTTTGCCGTGTTGGCCTTTGATCTGGGAAACGTGCTCATCCAGGTGGACCATGGGCGATTCTGCCGCCACCTGGCCGACCTGACCGGCCTGGCCCCCCAGGAGGTGTATGCCCGCATCTTCGAAACCGACCTGGAGCCGGCCTTCGACACCGGTCGGCTGAGCCCCCAGGCCTTTCACCAGGCCGTCCAGGAGCTTTTCGGCCTTACCCTGCCCTTCCCGGAGTTCAGCCGCCGGTGGTGCGAAATTTTTGCTCCCCTGCCAGGTATGGCGGAGGTGGTGGCCCGCCTCAAAGACCGGCTGCCCTTGTTCTTGGTGTCCAACACCAATGCCCTGCACTTTCCGTATGTGTGGGAGCGCTATCCCCTGATTCATGGCTTTGCCGGCTATATCCTCTCCTACCGCCTGGGCAGCCGCAAACCGGAACCCGCCTTTTATCAGGCCCTCCTCAGGGAGGCCGCCTGCCCTCCGGCCGCCTGCCTCTTTGTGGACGATAAACTTCCCTTTGTGGAAGCCGCCCGCCGGCACGGCCTCACTGCCTGGCAGTTTACCACCCCGGAGCATTTCATCCAGGGCTTGCGACAGGCCGGCCTCTGGTAACGGACCGGGGGTACCAGGGTAGCGCCCGGTGGCCCGGTCCTCCTCCCCTAGCTGCTAAAAGGTCTTGCCGATGGCCTTGTCCAGGCGGGCCTCGATGATGCGGTACTCCAACAGGGCCCGGACGTATTCCAGGTCGGCCCGGGCAAACTGGGTCTGGGCGTCGGTGACTTCAATGATATTGCCCACCCCGGCCCGATAGCGGCCCCAGGCCAGGCGAAGGTTCTCTTCCGCCGCTTCCCGGGCTTTGCGGCTGGAGCGGATCACCTCCCAGGCGGCTTTCAGGTCCAGGTAGCTCTGCTCCACCTCCTTGATCACCTCCAAGGTGAGCACATCGGCTTGAGCCAACGTGGAGCGCCATTGGGCCTTGGCCTGCCGCACCGCATACATGGTTTTGCCCCCCTCAAACAAGGGGAAGTTTACCCCCATGCCCAGCCACCAATTGTCGTCCAGAGGGTAGCCGCTCCCCTGCCAGCCGTAGGCCGAGTTGGAGGACAGGGTGGGGTAATAGCCGGATTTGGCCACCTGGATGGCGGCCAGGTCCCGGTTCTGCAACGCCCGGTTGCGCTGGATCTCCGGCCTCTGCCTGAGCGCCTGGGACCTTAAATCCTCCAGCTTGAGGGGTTGGGGAGTGACCTCCAGGACATCCTCCACCTCCCTGTACGGCCAGCTTTTCAGCCCCAGGGCCTTCATGAGATCCACCCGGGCCACTTCGGCGGCGTTTCTGGCCCGGATCAGGGTGGATTCCGCCTGATAGAGGTTGGCCTCAGCCTTGGTGACGTCGATCTTGGCCCGCAGCCCCACCTGATAAAAACCTTGCGCCTGCTTCAGGAGTTCCTGGTTCTGACGGACGTTTTGCTCCTCCACCCGGACGGCCCGCCGGGCGGCCAGATAATTGAAATACGCCGTGCGGGTTTCCAACACCACCTGCTGGCGGGCGGCGGCATAGTCCTCCTGGGAGGCCTTGTACGAGGCGGTGGACTGCTCCACCGTCCCGGCCGTCTTGCCGAAGTCATAGAGGAGCTGGTTCAAAGAAAACCGGTAGATATAAAAATCCCGGGGATTGTTGGTGATGGATAGGGGCCTGGCCGTGCCCGGCGGAGTGGCGCTCTGGAAAACCGTGGCGGAGGAGCCGGCGGAAAATGCATTGCCGTAATAGAAATTGCCCTGCCAACTGAACTGCGGAAAATAGGCGGACCGGGAGACGCCGATGCCCTCCTTGGCGGCGGCCATAAGCTCCCGGTATTGGGTTACCTGGGGGTTTTGTTTCAGCGCCGTCTCCACCGCCTCCTGGAGATTAAGACGGCCGTTGGGTTCCTGAGCGCCCGCCGGGGCCCCGCCCCCCAAGGTGAGGCAAACTGTGGCCATCGCGATGAGAAACCGCCGCGGTCTGGTCATGAATACTCCCACCCTCCTCTTCTGCGGAACTGGCGCCCCCGAGATGCCCCTGAGAAAAGAGCCCGTGCCGCGCCAACCCCCTCTGCTTTCCCAGGGTGTGGGTGAGGGAAAGCCCAGCCAGCCGCGGCTCCGAGGGACCTGGAATCAGAGGTTCGGCTTCTGCCGGTGAAAATCCGTGCTCTGCTCAAAGGCGTAGGCCGTTTGCAGCAGGACCTCCTCCCCCAGCGGCGGCCCCAACAGCTGCAAGCCGATGGGCAACCCGGCGCGGCTCAAGCCGCAGGGCACCGACATTCCCGGGATCCCCGCCAGGTTCACGGCAAGGGTGAAGATGTCCGAGAGGTACATGGTCAGGGGGTCATCCACCTTCTCCCCCAGGCGGAAGGCCGGGGTGGGGGCCACCGGCGCGGCTATAACGGCGCATTTCCCGAAGGCGTCGTCAAAGTCCTTCCGAATCAGAGCCCTGACTTGGGAGGCCTTGCGATAATAGGCCTCGTAATAGCCGGCGGACAAGGCGTAGGTTCCCAGCATGATGCGCCGCCGCACTTCAGCCCCGAATCCCTGGGTGCGGGTGTGATAATAGGTTTCCAGGAGATTTTTGCCTGCGGCCCGGAATCCGTATTTTACCCCGTCATAGCGGGCCAGGTTGGAGGAGGCCTCGGCGGTGGCGATAAGGTAGTAGGCGGCCACGGCATACTCGGTATGGGGCAGACGCACCTCCACCAGCTCCGCACCTAACCCTTCCAGAGTGTGCAAGGCCCGGGTCACGGCGGCGGCCACCTCCGGATCCACGCCCTCCCCGAAATACTCCCGGGGCACGCCGATCTTGAGGCCCTTGATTTCCTGCCCCAGCACCGCGGGATAGTCGGGCACCGGTACCGCCGCCGAGGTGGAGTCCTTGGGATCGTGACCGGCAATGGCCTTAAGCAGCACCGCCGCATCCCGCACCTCCTTGGTGAGAGGGCCGATCTGATCCAGGGAGGAGGCGTAGGCCACCAAGCCGAAGCGGGAGACCCGCCCGTAGGTGGGTTTCAAGCCCACCACGCCGCAGTGCGACGCCGGCTGGCGGATGGAGCCGCCGGTGTCGGAGCCCAGGGAGGCTGTGCACAGGTCCGCCGCCACCGCCGCCGCCGACCCGCCGCTGGAGCCGCCGGGGATGTGATCCCGGTGCCAGGGGTTGTGCGTGGGACCGAAGGCGGAGTTTTCGGTGGAGGAGCCCATGGCGAACTCATCCATGTTCACCTTGCCCAAAAACACCGCGCCGGCCTCCCGCAGGCGGGCCACCACCGTGGCGTCATAGGGCGGCACAAAGTTCTCCAGCATGCGGGACGCGCAGGTGGTGCGCAATCCGGCCGTGGCGAGGACGTCCTTCAGAGCCAGGGGCACCCCGGTTAGGGGTCCGCCCTCGCCTCGAGCCAGGCGCTGGGCTGCAGCCCTGGCTTGGGCCAGCGCGCCCTGCCGGTCCACGGTAAGGTAGGCCCGGATTTTGTCATCCACTGCCTCGATGCGGGCCAGAAAGGCTTCGGTCACCTCCACCGCCGACACTTCTCCCGCGGCGAGCAGGGGGCCGAGGCGGCTGATACTGAAACGGCACAGTTCGTCAGCTTTGGTCATGCGCATCCGTCAAAGTTCGGCTTCATGGTCGGGGGAAAGCAGGATGATCGTGAGCCGGAGTGCGTTGTTTGGCTTCCCTTAAATTACCCGGGGCACCACGAAGGCGCCCTCCTCCTGGGCCGGGGCGTTGGCCAGAGCCTGCTCCCGGGGCAGGCTCTCCTGCACCACATCCTCCCGAAAGGCTTCGGGCTTGGGGAGAACATGGGACATGGCGGCCACCCCGGCGGTCTCCGCCTGCTCCAGTTTTTGGACATAGGCCAAAATGTCGTTCAACTGCCGGGTGAACCGTTCCACCTCCTCCGGAGCCAGGCTGAGGCGGGCCAACTGCGCCACGTGCAGAACTTCTTCCCGGGTCAAGGCCATAGTGTTTCCTCCGGCGGTACGTCTCACATTCCCTTAAGTCAGCCGGGTGAAGAAACGGAAATCAACCAACTTCTGAAAGATAAGGGAACGTGTGGGGCCCTGAGGGCTTTTCCTTCTCCCCCGGGGCTCCCGGCATCCCGTGGCGGGGGGAATGGCCTTCAGCCGCGGGCCTATTGGTCCCCCGGGTCCCATGGGGCACGGTCTCATTATATACCCTGGCCCACCCAAGGAGCCAAAAGAAATCCGCCGTCTACCCCTTTCCCCTGCTTTTCCGGGAAAATAGCAGAAGCCACCAAAATTCCTTACTCGCCTTTTCCTGGCCTTGCAGGATGGCCGACGTTGTGATACCAAGGTAATAACGGGGTATGGAGACTGGCTTCCGGGTCCTTCCCGAATCCTCACCGACCACTGGCATGCATCCAATTACCGATCTCGCTGAGCTTGAGAAAATCGTCCGTCAGGTGCGCCTGGACATCGTAGAAATGATTTACCGGGCCGGCTCCGGTCATGTGGGCGGGTCCCTGTCGGCTGCCGAACTGTTGGTGGCCCTGTTTTTCGGCAAAATGCGCCTGGGATCGGCCGACGACCGGAAAAGCCGGGATTACTTCATCCTGTCCAAAGGCCATGCGGCTCCGGCCCTGTATGCAGTATTAGCCCGCCTGGGGTACTTTCCTCCCGCCGACCTTTGCACCCTGCGGCAGTTCGGCAGCCCCTTGCAAGGCCATCCCGATTCCGGGTGGCTCCAGGGGGTGGAGGTGCCCACCGGTTCCCTGGGCCAGGGGCTTTCCGTGGCCAACGGCCTGGCCCTGGCAGCCCGGCTGAACGGCACCGGCCAGCGGGTCTATGTCCTGCTGGGGGACGGCGAGGTGCAGGAAGGCCAAATCTGGGAGGCCGCCATGACCGCGGCCCATTACCGCCTGGATAACCTCACCGCCCTTCTGGACCGCAACCGATTGCAGATTGACGGGCACACCGCCGACGTCATGAGCCTGGAGCCTCTGGCCGACAAATGGCGAGCCTTCGGCTGGCATACCCAGGAGGTGGACGGCCATGACCTGGCGGCCATCCTTCATGCCCTCGCAGCCAGGGAAGCGGTGCAGGGCAAACCCGGCATGATCATCGCTCACACGGTCAAGGGCAAGGGCGTCTCCATTTTCGAACATCAGGTGAAATTCCACGGGGTGGCCCCCAACGCCGAGGAATATCAACAAGCCATCAAGGAGCTCACCGCCGCCTAATGGGAGGCAAGGTTGACATCACCCCGGCGCCCGCCGGGGAGCAGCAGGAAAGCACCCGGGTGGAATATGGCAAGGCCCTGGCCCAACTGGGGGGCGAAAACCCGGATATCGTGGTGCTGGATGCCGATCTCTCCGGCTCCACCCAAACCAGTCGGTTCGCCAAGCTCTACCCGGACCGGTTCTTCAACCTGGGCATCGCCGAACAGGACCTCATGGGCACCGCGGCCGGCTTGGCCGTGGGGGGCAAGATTCCCTTTGCCAGCACCTTTGCCATCTTCGCCACTGGCCGGGCTTGGGAGCAGATCCGCCAAACCATTGCCTACGGCCATCTGAACGTCAAAATCGTGGCCAGTCACGGCGGCCTCACCGTGGGCGAGGATGGCGGCTCCCACCAGGCGTTGGAGGATTTGGCCCTGATGCGGGTGCTTCCCAACATGGTGGTGCTGGTTCCCGCCGACGGGCCGGAAACCCGGGCCATGGTGCGCTGGGCCGCCGCCTATGAAGGCCCGGTCTACATCCGCACCTCCCGACTGCCCTTCCCGGTCATTTTTGAAGCAGAGCATCGCTTTGAGTTGGGGCGGGGCAATGTGTTGCAGGACGGCACCGACGTCACGCTGGCCGGCCTGGGCCTCATGGTGCACCACTGCCTGAGGGCCGCCCGGCTCCTGGCCCGGGAAGGAATCTCGGCCCGGGTCCTCAACCTCTCCTGCCTGAAGCCCCTGGATTGGGAACTGGTGGTGGATTCAGCCCGGCAAACCGGCGCCCTGGTAACCGCGGAGGAGCACCAGATCACCGGCGGACTGGGAAGTGCAGTGAGCGAGGTGCTGACGGACTTTTTCCCGGTGCCCTTGGAGCGGCTGGGGCTGAAAGACATTTTTGGACAATCCGGCAAGCCCGGAGATTTGCTGCAGCATTACGGCCTGACGGCCGATGACGTGGTAAAGGCGGCTCACCGGGCCATGCAGCGCAAAAGGGCGGCCTAATGCCAAGTGGGGTGTGGAGTCTAACCGTGCAAGGAATAATGCCGGCCACAAGTTCTCGGGGCGGCCATGGGGCCAAGTTGGCAGCCGCGGCGCTGGCCGCGGTCCTCATCGCGGCGGGCGTAAGCCCTCTGCATGCCGCTTCCAAACCGGAGCACTATGAGGCCCTGCGGTTGGCCAGCGAGGCGTTTTATGAAATCAGACAGAAGTATGTCCAGCCCAAGGAAGAGGGGGAATTGCTGCAAGGCGCGCTGCGGGGTATGATGAACGCCCTGGACCCCGATTCCTCCTACCTTACCCCGGAGGAGTTCCGGGAATTCCAGCGCGGCAAGCAGGCCGCGGCGGCCGAAGCCGGCATGGAGCTGGTCTTCAAGGACCACCTGCTTACCGCGGTGTCGGTCCTGGACAACGGGCCGGCGGCCCGGGCCGGGCTGAAACCGGGGGATCATATCCTCAAAATCAACGGCCAACTGGTGCGCAACCTCACCACCCAGGAAGGGGTGCGCCGCTTTCAGGGAGCCCCCGGCACCTCCATGAGACTGCAGGTCCTCCGCAACGGCCTGGCCAAACCATTGGAGCTGACCCTCACCTTGGAACCCTTGGCGCCGGCGGTCCTTCAAAGCCAGGTCCTCAAGGGCCCTTACGCGTATCTCCGGATTCCCTATTTCAGCGACGACACCCCTGCCAACCTGGCCAAGGAACTGACCGACCTGAAGCGCCGCCAGCCTGATCTGAAAGGCCTGATCCTGGATTTGCGCAACAATGCCCGGGGGTCCATGGAGCAGGCGGTGCGCACCGCCTCGGTGCTCCTGGGCGAGCGGGAGGTGGTCTCCACCCGGGGCCGCAAGGGCACCGCCCCCCAGGTTTACCGGGGAAAAGACCGGGATCTGGTCCTTAAGCAGCCCCTCCCCATGGTGGTGTTGGTGGACCAGAGTACCGCCCGGGGAGCCGAGATCATCAGCGGCGCTCTTCAGGACCATGGTCTGGCAAAGCTTCTGGGGGCCAAAACGTTCGGCCTGTGCGGCATCACCAAGGTTTTGCCACTGAAGGACGCCTCGGCGGTGGTGATGACGGTGGCCCACTGTTATACTCCCAAGGGACACAAGGTTACCGGAAACGGCCTCAACCCGGATGTGGAGGGCAGGAAACCCAAGCCGGAGGAAGTCACTTCCGACCGTCCGCCGGTGGAGCAGGACCCCTGGGTGCTGCAGGCGCTGGAAGTCCTCCAAGGCGGCAAGCCCGCCGTGGCCGCCAAGCCGAAACCGTAATTCAGCAGGATGACGAGGGGAGGGGGCACCACACGCCTCACCTGACTGCCGTGGCCTCCCCCGCCTCAGTTAAGGAAGTATTCATCATGACTCGACAATTCTCCCTCCGGAACCTGGCCCTGTTCCTGGCGCTTTTAGGCGTCTTGGGAGGCGCCGCCTTGGTGGTGGGCGAACCTCTGCAGCCCGCCGCGCCCCAAGGCAATATTCAGCTCCGAGTCACCGGCTTGGCACCTTCCCCTCCGCCGCTTTCCGATGCCCAACTCCAGAATTTCGCCCAGGTGTTGGACCTTATCGAACAGCATTACGTGGAGCAGAAACCCGGCAAGGAGATCATCTATGGAGCCATTCAGGGTGCGGTGAGCACTCTGGACCCCCACTCCGCTTTCATGACCCCGGAGGAATTCCGGGAGCTGCAAATCGAGACCAAGGGCAAGTTCAGCGGCATCGGCATCGAAATCACCATGAAAGACCGCACCCTTACGGTGGTTTCGCCCATCGAGGGCACCCCGGCCTATCGCGCCGGTCTTAGGGCTGGCGACCAGATCATCAAGATCGACGGCAAGCCCACCCGCAACCTCAGCCTCACCGAGGCTGTCAAGCTGATCCGCGGTCCCAAGGGCTCTAAAGTCGTCCTCACCATCAACCGGCAGGGTTTTGCGGCCCCCAAGGATATCCCCATCGTGCGGGAAATCATCCCCATCCGCAGCGTCAAAGCCCGCATCGTGGAGGGCGGCATCGGCTATATCCGGCTGGCCAACTTTCAGGACCAAACCGATAGTGATCTGCGGGGCTACCTCACCAAAATGCGCCAGAAGTTGCAGCCCATGAAGGGGTTGATCCTGGATTTGCGCAATGACCCCGGCGGTCTGCTGGAACAGGCCATCCAGGTGGCGGACGAATTCCTCAGCTCCGGCCTCATCGTCTATACCCAAGGACGCACCCCCCAGCAGAACATGCGCTTTTATGCCCGGCCCGGCCAAGAGGGGGAAAACCGGGACATTCCCATTGTGGTGCTGATCAATGAAGGCAGCGCCTCGGCTTCGGAGATTGTGGCGGGCGCCCTCAAAGACCAGAAACGGGCCGTGGTGGTGGGGTCCAAAAGCTTCGGCAAAGGCTCGGTGCAAACCATCATCCCTTTGGAAGACGGCTCGGCCTTACGTCTGACCACCGCCCTGTACTACACCCCCAGCGGCCAGACCATCCAGGACAAAGGCATCGTCCCCGACATCTTGGTGAAGGAACCGGACCCGCCGGCCGGCAAGACGGTGCAGGCCATCCGGGAGGAGGCCATGGAGCGCCACATGCGGGGCGAGGGCATCACCGACAAGCCTTGGAATCAACTCCTGACCGCGGCTGACCTACAGCAGGACCACGTCCTCAAAAGCGCCGTGGAAATCCTGAAGAACTGGCCGCCCAAGACTGTCGCCCAGAAGCCGGCCGGTTGAAGCGGCTCCGCCTTGCTTGCCAAAGCCGTGGCCGGAGAGCGGCGGGACCACGCGGTGCCAGGCTCCCCCCGACAGCCTCCGGGCCGGGAGGGGGATGGAAAAGAAGCCGGAGCCAAGTTCCTTGGCCGTTTTCTAACAAACATCCCACCCACTTTTCTTTGTGAACCATGAACACCGGCGCGCCGGCCCCAACCCTGCCCATGGTGGCCATCATCGGCCGGGCCAATGTGGGCAAATCCACCCTGTTCAACCGCCTGACCCAGTCCACCCAGGCCTTGGTGGGGGACCAACCCGGCGTCACCCGGGACCGCCATGTGGGGAAGGTCTCCTATGACGGGCAGAGCTTTCTTCTGGTGGATACCGGCGGCCTCACCGGCGCCGAAGATGAATTGGGGGCCCTTATCCGACGCCAGGCCGAGGCCGCGGTGGCGGAGGCCGACCTCATCCTCCTGGTCATGGACGGCAAAACCGGGCCTCTGCCGGGGGACGAGGAAGTGGTGAGCTTCCTGCGCAGCACCGGCAAGCCCGTGCTCCTGGTCATCAACAAGATGGATCACCCGGGGCGGGATATGGTGCTGCCGGAATTTTACCGCTTCGGGTTGGAGCCCATGCAGGCGGTATCGGCGGAACATCGCCTGGGCTTGGGGGGACTGCTCAAGGAGATCGTGCAGCGGCTGCCCCCCACGGCGGCGGCCCCCGAAGCCGAGGCCGCCATCCGGGTGGCGGTGGTGGGCCGCCCCAATGTGGGCAAAAGCTCCCTCATCAACCGGGTCCTGGGAGAGGAGCGCTTCATTGTCAGCGACCGGCCGGGCACCACCCGGGACGCCATCGACACCCCGCTCCACTTTCAGGGCCGGGACTACATCCTCATTGACACCGCCGGTATGCGGCGCCCCAGCTTTCGGCAGCCCGGGCTGGAGCGGATCATGGTCCTCAAAGCGGTGCGGGCCTTGGAGCGGGCCCAAGTGGCAGTCCTGCTGCTGGACGCCTCCGAGGGGGTCACCGCCCAGGACCTGCGCATCGCCAGCCTCATCGAGCAGGAAGCCAAGGGCTGCCTGGTGGGCCTGAACAAATGGGACCTGGTGGCCCGAGAAGACCGGGAGCCGCGGCTGGCCCAGGTCCGGAGGGAGCTGGGGTTCCTTGCCTTCGCCCCCCTCGTTCCCCTCTCGGCCCGGACCGGTCTGAACATCGGTCGGCTCTTCAACTGGCTTGAAGTGATCCACGACCAGATGGGGACCCGGGTGGGCACCGGCCGCCTGAATCAGGTGCTGCAGGAGATCATCGGCCGCGTCAAACCCCCGCTCTTTCATTTCCGGCCGGTAAAATTCTACTACCTCACCCAACCGGAGACCTTTCCTCCCACCTTTGTGGCCTTTGTCAACCACCCTGAGGGGGTGCCCGAATCGTACCGGCGCTATCTGGTGAAGCAGCTGCGGGACAAGCTGGGTCTTACCCACGCGCCCCTGCGGCTCTTTCTCAAAAAACGACAACGCCGTGGTTCCTGACCCGCCGGGCGCCGCCTTCACGCAAATAAGCTCCCGGGGCGGGTGAGTCATCGGCCTCCGGCGGCTTTCGGGCAAAGAGCCTGGGGGCGGTTGTGGGCCGGGCCTGTGGTGCGGCCGCCGCGCTTTTTTTGACCCGGAACTTTTCTGCCTTGACAGGGATAGCAGGAGGGATTACCATTAGTTTCAATTATGCGAAACAACAAAACATCCTTCCCCGACCAAGCCGCCCTGCCTCCCAAAGTTTGGGAGCTGCAAGCCGACATTTGCCAGACCTTGGCCAATCCCAAGCGTCTGCAAATCCTCCACCTTCTCAAAGAAGGGGAGCGCTCCGTGGGGGACATGGTGCAGGCCCTGGGGGTGGCCAAGGCTAATCTTTCCCAGCACTTGAGCCTTATGCGCCAAAAGGGGATTCTCGCCACCCGCCGGCAGGGCACCACCATCTTTTATCGCATCGCCGCCCCCGCCATCATTGCGGCCTGCGAGACCATGCGCCAAGTGTTGTGGGAGGCCTTGCAGGAGAGAGGGCACCGGTACGCCGACTTCCCTCTCCGCCCCGGGGGGCAAAACGCGGAAGCGTCTGAGCGCTGAAGGCAAGAGGGAATTTTTTTCGCTTAATTATTGCATTTATTCTAAACAAATAAACAAAGAGGTTACACCATGTCCACCATTGCAGCCACCACCCCTGAACCCTTGCCCCGACCCCAGGCTCCCGTCCTTAAAGGGCCACGCCAAGCACGGGCGGCTTTGCTCAAGAGCCGCCAGGTGCGTCAAAGCCTCTTGGGAGCCGCCTTCCCGCTCTTGTTGGCCGTCGGTTGGCGCTATCCCCTGGTGGGATATTTCATCCCCCTGTGCATGGTGCTGGGTCTGAGCGTGGCCCTGTTTCAGGGCCGGTCGTGGTGCAACTGGCTCTGCCCCCGGGGTTCCTTTGAAGACGCCTGGCTCGCCCGGATCAGCCGCAACCGTCCCATTCCCCCCGTGTTCCGCGGGATGCCGTTCCGGGTGGGAGTCCTCCTCTTTCTTTTCGGGATGCTCACCTGGCAATTTCTTCACCGGTGGCCGGATCCCTACGCCATCGGCGCCTTTTTCGTGCTCCTCCTCACGCTCACCAGCGCCGTGGCGGTGCTCTTGGGGATCCTGGTGCATCAGCGCACCTGGTGTTACCTTTGCCCCATCGGGACCCTATCATATTGGGTGGGAAAAACCCGCCGGCCGCTCAGACTGAAGGCGGAGCACTGCCGAAGCTGCCATCTCTGCACCCGGGCCTGCCCCATGCAGCTCAACCCGGTGGAACTGAAAGAAACCGCTTTCATGCGGAATGGCGGGGACTGCCTGAAGTGCAGCCTGTGCGTGGCCAGTTGTCCCCAGGGGGCCCTCACTTTTACGGCTGCCGGCCTACCCAGGGGCGAGGCCTCCTGCGGATCTTAAGGCCGCGCGGCGCAACCGGGGCTGGTTCCATGGGAACGCGAAGTGTGGGGCGTGGCAACCATTGCTGCCAGACACAGGAAGGAAGGACGGGGGAACCTCAAGAAAAAGGAAGGGCACAGAGGATCCCTGCTACGGGAGCTCCTCTCCTGCGAAGGACCGCTGGCGGTTCGGGCGGGGGCCGAGCCCCCGACTCAGGCTTTCACCAGGCGCAAGCGGGGCGTGTCCGGATAAAAACAGTGCTGCTGCAGCTTTCCCCGCTTGAGGGTGTCTTTTATCCGGAGGCCGTTCAGAATGAAATACGCGATGACCGCCCGTTCCCAGGAGCGATTCGGTTCGTCGCTGGCCATGCGGGTTTTGAAATGCTCCAGGAGGTCGTGAAAATCCGAATCGTCCAAAGCCAGTACGCGATCCGCAATCATTTCAATTGCTTCAGGGTTCATAGAGGGTATGTCATCCGAGGGCGGGATAGTTCCTTTGAACCTACCCATTTTTATTAAATCTGAAATTAATGTCAAGGAAAAACTCCCTGGTGGTCCTTTTTATCACAATTTTTCCAACTCATCGATAACCTGTAATAATTGCTCAACTTCTGCGTTAAGCAAGGCTTCCCCTTGGGCACCCGTGGCCGCCCCGGGATCGCCCCACACTCCCCCTGGCCAGCGGCGTCTTTTGTCTCGCACCAGCACGTAACGAGGGAACGAAGGCGCTTCCGGCGGGGCGCTGCCCTGCACCAGGTGGGGCCGGCAGGCCAGCATCAGGGCGGTCTCCACCTCGCCGGCGTGGGCGTCGCCCCGAGCCGTCACCAGGTCGGGACGGGCGGCCAGCACCTGACGCAGCAGGTCCAGGACGTTGATCACCGCCACCCGGATTTGGGGCAACTCGGCCAGCAGGGCCTCTCCCGCGTCGGTGAGCATGGCCATGTGGGTGCCCCCGGCATGGCCGCTTAAGATGATCAAGTTGGTGAGACCCTGGCGGACAAATTCCCGTCCCAGGTCAATGACCACGGCCCGCAGGGTAAGGCCCGACAGGCTTATGGTGCCGGGATGTTCCCGGGTGGAGCGGCACAAGCCGTAAAAGAGCGGCGGAGCCACCAAAACCGGCCGCGCCTCCGCCAGACGGCGGGCCAATTCCAGGGCGTGAAAGGCGTCGGTGCCCAGGGGCAGGTGCGGACCGTGCTCCTCCACCGAGCCCACCGGCAACACCACCGTCCGGGTTTTCTCCCGCCACTCCTCGAAGGCAGGCATGGTGAGGTCAACAAGATGCGGCATGGCAACTCCTGCTTTCCGGCCGGGGCCGAACTGACCCCCTGCTGGCAGGCCAAGGAGGCCTTTTCCCCGCCTGGGGTGAACGCAGGTTGGCCTTTCCTGCCAAGCCCGCCAACCCCGTCCATGCGATGCTCTCTGGCCCGGCGCCCAGCCTCCGGGGGATAGTAACCCTCGGGCATTTTTTTCGGCTGCCTCGCACTTGCTTCATATCCCATCGGCGCCGTCGGCCACAAGATGAATTTTCCGGAAAAAAATTTCTTGAGAAAAATCTCCCCCTGCAGTATAAAGGCTCCAAGAGATTGTACCAATTTGCACAAGGGGTGGAAGGTGGAGATTCCTCCGGCCTTGACCGATTTCTCCTATGTTTTTGTGTTCCTGGTGGCCGCGGCGCTTTTCGCCCTGGGGCCCCTGGTTATCGCCCACTTCATCGCCCCCCGCAGTTTCGGAGCCGCCCGGGATGAGATTTACGAGTGCGGCATGCCCATTATCGGTGGCGCCTGGATCCAGGTGGCGATTATCTATTATCTGTTCGCCCTGCTCTTCCTGGCGTTCGATGTGGACGTGCTCTTCCTCTTTCCGGTGCTTCTGGCCTACGGCAAGGGTTATGGGTGGCGGGATTTCATTGAAATCACCATCTTCATCGGCATTCTCTCCCTGGTGATTGTGTACGCCTGGTGCAGGGGGGTCTTCACTTGGAAAAGAAAACCGGAGAACCTCTGATTCATTTGGGGGTCCTGGAAGAGGCCCTCAATCTGGCCCGGGCCAATTCCTTATGGCCCATGACCTTCGGGCTGGCCTGCTGCGCCATTGAAATGATGGCCGCCGGCGCCGCCCGCTTTGACTTGGACCGCTTCGGGGCCGGGGTCTTCCGCCCCTCCCCCCGGCAATGCGACCTCATGATCGTGGCCGGCACCATCTCCAAAAAGATGGGACCCGCGGTGGTGCGCCTCTATGAGCAGATGCCGGCGCCCAAATGGGTGATCGCCATGGGCAACTGCGCCATTTCTGGCGGGCCTTTCTATTATCCCGACCAGTATGCCATCGTGCCCGGCGCCGACCTCCTCATCCCCGTGGACGTCTATGTGCCGGGCTGCCCACCCCGGCCCGAGGGGTTGATCGAGGGCATCCTGATCCTGGAAGAAAAGATTACCGGCCGCGGCCGCCTCAGGAAATTCCGCGATGTTGCAAAATAAGCTGACCCAAGCCCTGGGAACCTTGAACCTGGAGCAGGTGGGCCCCGGCGATTACGCCAAAAGCGGCTGCCACCTGGAGGTGCTGGCCGCCCCGGCGCAGCTCCCGGAAGTGGCCCGCACCATGCTGGCCCAGGGGTGCTTTCTGGAGTCCCTCACCGCGGTGGACTTCCCCGAGCACTTTACCCTGGTGTACCACTTCAACCACTACGGGGAACTGTGCCGCACCGTGGTGCACGCCAAGCTCCCCAAGGACGCGGCGGCCCCCAGCATCAGTGACATTTATCCCGGGGCCAACTGGTATGAGCGGGAGGTCTACGACCTCTTCGGCGTCAGGTTCTCCGGCCATCCGGACCTGAGGCGTATCCTGCTGCCCTTTGACGCCGACTTCCACCCCCTGCGCAAAAAATTTGCCGAGAGCGAGACCCAGGCCGATGCTTGAGCGTGGACTGGAAGAAAAGACCTATGTGCTGAATTTGGGCCCCCAGCATCCCAGTACCCATGGCGTGCTCAGGGTGGAGCTGGAGATGGAGGGGGAGTTCATTGTCAAGGCTGACCCCGATATCGGCTACGGTCACCGCGGCCATGAGCACATGGCGGAGAACCGCACCTATCTGCAGTTCCTCCCCAACATGGGCCGGGTGGACTACCTCCATGCCTTGGCCTACAACCAGTGCTACTGCATGGCGGTGGAAAAACTCCTGGAGCTCAAGGTCCCGGAGCGGGCCGAGTTCATCCGGGTAATCACCTGCGAGCTGAACCGGGTCGCCAGCCACCTCCTGTGGATCGGCGCCTATCTCCTGGACTTGGGGGCCTTCACTCCCTTCCTCTACTGCTTTGACGACCGGGAGAACATCCTGGACCTGCTGGACCGTATTACCGGCTCCCGCCTCACGTATTGTTATTACCGCTTCGGGGGAGTGCCCCGGGACATTGACGAAGACTTTGTCTCCGGTTGCCGGGCCTTTGCCAGGCGGTTGCGCAGCCGCTACCGGGACTATGAAAACCTGGTGAATAAGAACGTCATCTTTCTGGAGCGCACCAAGGGCATAGGGGTCATCAGTCAGGAGCAGTGCGTGCGCTACGGCCTCACCGGCCCCATGGTCAGGGGAAGCGGGATCCCCTACGATATCCGCAAGTGCGAGCCCTACTCTGCCTATCCCCTGTTTGACTTCGAAATCCCCATCGGCAGCAACGGCGATGTCTATGACCGTTACATGGTGCGCTACCGGGAGATGGAGCAAAGCCTGCGCATCATTGAACAGGCCTGCGACAAACTCCCCCCGGGGCCCGTCATGGCGGAAAAAGTGCCCAAGCGCCTCAAACCGGCCGCCGGCGAGGTCTATACCGCCGTGGAAACGGCCCGGGGCGAGTTCGGCATTTACCTGGTGAGTCAGGGAGAGGTCAACCCCTACCGGACCAAATTGCGGGTGCCGTCTTTTGGGAATTTGAGCATTCTGCCGGAGATCGCCCAGGATACCCTGGTGGCGGACCTGGTGGCCATTTTGGGCTCCATCGACGTGGTGGTGCCGGAAATCGACCGCTAGCGGACTGAGGCTGGAGACTATGGCTACTGCAGCGCAAAGCGTCAGCATCTTCGGGATGATCGCCGGCCTCGTAGGGGTTATGGCCCTGGTGGCGGTGAACGCCCTGTTCCTTATCTGGATGGAGCGCAAGGTCTCCGCCCACATGCAGTTGCGCCCCGGACCCATGGAGGTGGGCTGGCATGGAGCGGTGCAGACCGTGGCCGACGCCTTAAAGCTCCTGGGCAAGGAGCTTATCACGCCGGCGGACGTGGATAAGCCGGTCTATCTGCTGGCCCCCATCGTCATTTTCCTGCCGGTGCTCCTCTCCTTCCTGGTCATCCCCTTTTCCCAAAGTCTCATCATCCGGGACATGAACGTGGGGGTGCTGCTGATTTTGGCCTTTGCCGCCCTCACCGTCCTGGCCATTCTGATGGCCGGCTGGGCCTCCAACAACAAGTACTCCGTCTTCGGGGCCATCCGCTCCGTGGCGCAGAACGTCGCCTATGAGATCCCGCTCCTCATCACGTTGATGAGCGTCATCCTCATGGCGGGCTCCTTCAGCCTCCAGGACATCGTGGCGGCCCAGAGCCGCTACCCCTTCGTGCTGGTGCAGCCGGTGGCCTTCCTCCTCTACATCATCTGCGCCACCGCCGAGACCAACCGGGCCCCCTTCGACCTGCCGGAGGCCGAGTCCGAGTTGGTGGCCGGCTTCCACACCGAATATTCCGGCATGCGCTTCGCCCTGTTCTTCCTGGCGGAGTACACCAACATGTTCATCGTGGCGGCCATCGCCACCGTCTTTTTCCTGGGCGGCTGGCGGGGACCGGTGCTGCCGGGGATCTTCTGGTTCCTCCTCAAGGTCTACGCCGTCATCTTCGTCATCATGTGGTTCCGGTGGACCTTTCCCCGGGTGCGCTTCGACCAGTTGATTACCTTCGCTTGGAAGGTGCTCATTCCCTTGGCCTTTGCCAACCTGCTCATCACCGCCTTGGTCCTGAAACTGGTGTGACGAAAGCGCCTGAAAGAAGGTGTAAGGAGCGATGATCAACTACTTCAGAGAGATTCTGACGGGGTTCAACAGCCTGCTGGCCGGCATGGGGGTGACCATCCGCTACTTCGTCAAGCCCATTGTCACGGTGCAGTACCCCCGGGAAAAACTGCGCATGTCGCCGGCCTACCGGGGCCACACCGAGTTCGTTCTGGACCCGGAGACCAAGACGCACCGCTGCATCGCCTGTGAGATGTGCTCCCGCGTCTGCCCCTCCCAGCTCATCCACCTGGAGGGGGTGAAGGTGGGCAAAAAGAAGCTGCCCACCAAGTATGTCATCCACTACCACTATTGCAGTCTGTGCGGGTTGTGCGTGGAGGCCTGCCCCACCCAGGCCCTCAAGTTCTCCGATGAATACCGGCTGGCCGGATATCGCCGGGAGGACGCCGAAATCGACGTCTTTGCCCGCCTCCAGGAACAACAGCGGCGGTTGGGTTACCCCGTCACCCCCATCCCCGCGCCCCAGCCCGAAGCGGAAGAAGAGGCCAAGGCGCCGGCGGAGGGCAAACCCAAGGCCAAAGCTCCGGCCAAGGCGGCCAAAAAAGCCGAGCCTCCCACGGAGGCCGCCCAGGAGGAGAAGGAATGAGCATCCTCGTCGCCACCTTAAGTTTTTACCTGGTGGTGGCCGCCACCCTGGTGGGCGCGGTCATTGCGGTGGGCGCCAAAAATATCTTCCACAACGTCCTGGGCTTGGCCCTGTCCCTCATCGGCGTGGCCGGCCTCTTCCTTTACCTCAACAGCCCCTTCGTGGCCCTCATGCAGATTCTCATCTACGTGGGCGCCATCACCATCGCCATCTGCTTTGCCATCATGCTGTCCGCCCCCATGCACCTGCCGGCCCCGCCCCGAAACCCCCTGAAGATTCAGGGCGCTGCCTTCGGAGCCGGGCTGGTTTTCATTTTCCTGGGGCTCCTCACCCGGAAAACCGTCTGGACCCCGGCCCCTCAACGGGTGGACGATTGGTCCATTGAAACCCTGGGGCATTATTTGCTCACCAACTACGTGGTCATTTTTGAACTGATTTCGCTGCTCTTGCTGGTGGCCATGCTGGGCGCCATCGTCAACGCCCGGGGCGGCCGCGGCAGCGCCTGATTGCCAGGGGTTATGCCTATGCTCGTTTTCAATCAGTTGCAGACCTACCTCTACCTGGCCCTGGTGCTCTTCAGCATCGGCCTCTACGGGGTGTTGTCCCGGCGCAATCTCATCGCCGTGCTCATCTCCGTGGAGCTTATGCTGAACGCCGCCAGCATCAATTTCATGGCCTTTAACCGCTTCCTGGCGCCGCACCCCGCGGTGGGGCAGATCTTCGCCCTGTTCATCATGGCGGTGGCCGCCGCGGAGGCCGCCATCGCCCTGAGCATCATTCTGGCGCTGTACCGGAAACTGAAATCCGTCAACATTGAACAAGCCACTGAGCTGAGGGGGTAAGCATGGGTTCGCTCGATCCCCTGTTTCTGCGCTGCGCTGCCTGTGTCATTCTGCCGCTGCTTGCCTTCGGCACCATCATGATCTTCACGTGGCGGCGGCCCTGGGTGTCGTTGGGGATTTCCCTGTCGGTCTCCACGGTCTGTCTGATCATCGCCTGGGCCACCTTTTTCGAACTCTGGGGCCTCAAGAAGCCCCTCATCCTCAATGTGGACTGGATGGTCTCCGATCTGGTGCGGGTGCCCTTCGGGTTCCTGCTGGACCCGGTGAGCCTCCTCATGCTGGTCATTGTGGCCACCATCAGCTTCCTCATCCAGATCTACTCCATCGGCTACATGTGGGGCGACCCGGGCTTTGGTCGCTACTATGCCGACCTGTCGCTCTTTGCCATGGCCATGCTGGGCCTGGTGATCTCCAGCGGCCTGCTCCAGCTCTTCATCTGCTGGGAGCTGGTGGGCCTGGCCTCCTACCTCCTCATCGGTTTCTGGTATGAAAAGTTTTCCGCTTCGGAGGCCGGCAAAAAGGCCTTTGTGGTGACCCGCTTCGGCGACATTTTCTTCTTCATGGGCCTGGCCATCCTGGTAATCTTTTACGGCTCCCTGGACATCGCCACAGTAAACGCCGCCGCGGTGGCCCAGAAGATGGAGCCCTGGCTCATCACCACCTGCGCCCTGTTGATCTTTGGCGGCATCTGCGGTAAGAGCGCCCAGTTCCCCATCCATGTGTGGTTGCCGGACGCCATGGAGGGCCCCACCCCGGTGTCGGCCCTGCTTCACTCCGCCACCATGGTGGCCGCCGGCGTCTACCTCTTGACCCGCATCTTCCCGTTCTTTGCCGCCTCCACGGTGGCCATGACCTATGTCCTCACCATCGCCAGCATTACCTACGTGCTGTCCTCCACCATCGGCATGGTGGCCCGGGACATCAAACAGGTGTGGGCCTACTCCACCGTAAGTCAGCTGGCCATGATGGCCATGGGCCTGGCTGCCGCCGGTCTGGCCCACGGCACCCTGTTTGCCGGTTATTACCACCTCACCACCCATGCCGCCTTCAAGGCCCTCTTGTTTCTGTGCGCTGGCGCCTTCATCCATCACTATGGCACCAATGACTTCTTCGTCATGAGCAAGGAGGGGGCCCGCAAACTGAAGATCCCCATGGTCACCGTCATCGTCGGGGCCTTGGCCTTGGCGGGCATTTTTCCTTTTGCCGGTTTCTTCAGCAAAGAACTCATCCTGGGCAACCTCTGGCATCTGGACAACAAGGTGTGGGTGGGCATCGGCCTGCTGGGCGCTTTCCTGACCGCCTATTACACCTTCCGGGTCATCTTCGTGCTGCTCTTCCCCCGGCCCGACGACCACCCGGCGTGGGAGAAGTACTATGAAGCCCCGGCCGGCGGCCACGGCCACGGCTCCCACGGCCATGAGGAAGAGGAGTCCCACGGCCACGGCGGCCATGGCGGCGGGGAGTTTCCCGGCCACGCCCCCGAGTGGGTCATCAATCTGCCTCTCCTGGTGTTGGCGGGCTTCACCTGCATCCTGGGCTTCCTCCAGGGTACCTTGGAGAAATTCCTCGTTGCCGACCCGCACCCCCATGAGATGAATTATCTGCTCCTGGCCCTGGCGGTGGGTTGTGCCCTGGGCGGCATCGGTTTGGCCTGGCTGGACTGGGGCCGCAAGGGGGCCTCCTGGGAGGGCTTCCTGAGCAAAATGCCGGTGCTGGAGCATTTTTTCATCAAAAAGTGGTACATGGACGATTTCTGGCGCTGGTTCTTGAACGTCGTGATTTACAACACCTTTTCCAAAATTTTCACCTATAACGACCGGCGGGTGGTGGACGGCGGCGTGGATGCCGTGGCCCTGGGCTGCATCGGCGGCGGCCGAGTCCTGAGCTTCCTGCAGACCGCTTTGCTGCAGCTCAACCTGCTGTTCATGGTCCTGGTCCTGGCAGGCGTCGGGATTTATCTTTTGATGGGTCACTGATATGGCCGAGCATCTGGCATCCTTTCCGGTTCTGACGTGCATGCTGCTGTCCCCGGTGGTGGGGCTCACCATCCTCCTTTTCCTGAAGGAGGAACAGCGCTTCCTCATCCGCTCCGTCGCCTTGGTGGCGGCTGGGATCAGCTTTGCCTTGTCCATTTACACCTTCGCCGCCTACGACTTAAAACTGGGCGGCATCCAGTTTGTGGAAAAATACGAATGGGTCAAGGCGTTCGGCATCACCTATTTCGTGGGTGTGGAGGGCATGAACGCACCACTGCTGCTCCTCACCGGCATCGTCATCTTCACCGGCGTGCTCACCATGTGGGAACTCCAGACCCGGGTAAAGGAATACTTCATCTTCCAGCTGGCGCTGGTTACCGGGGTCTTCGGCGTGTTCATGTCGTACGATCTGTTCTTCTTCTTCCTGTTCTACGAGATCGCCGTGGTGCCCATGTACATCCTCATCCTCATCTGGGGCTCCACCCGTAAAATCTATGCCGCCATGAAACTCACCCTTTACCTCATGGCGGGCAGCGGTCTCATCATTCCCGGCATCCTGCTCCTCTATTCCAGCTCCGGGCTCTTTACCTTCGACATGCTGCGCCTGCATGGCGTGCAGTTCTCCCCTTGGATCCAGAATCTTGCCTTTGTGCTCTTGTTTCTGGGCTTTGGGGTGCTGGCCGCAGTGTGGCCGTTCCACACGTGGTCTCCCGTGGGCCATGTGGCCGCGCCCACGGCGGTGAGCATGCTCCACGCCGGCGTGCTGATGAAACTGGGTTCCTTCGCCATTCTCCGGGTGGCCATGTATCTGTGCCCCCTGGGCTTCCAGTACTGGGCCCAGTTCATGGCCCTGCTGGCCGCCACGGGCATCGTCTATGGGGTCTTCGTGGGATTGGCCCAGACCGATCTGAAATACGTGATCGGTTACTCATCCGTGTCGCATATGGGCATCGTCAGTCTGGGACTGGCCACCGGCACGGTGGACGGCCTCAACGGCGCCGTCTTTCAGATGTTCGCCCACGGCGTCATGACCGCCCTCTTCTTTTCCGCGGTGGGCTATATCTACGATCGCACCCACACCCGGGACATCCATGAGCTGGGGGGCTTCTCCCGCATTATGCCGGTGGCCTCCGCTTTCTTCATCACCGCGGCTTTGTGCGGCGCCGGCGTCCCCGGCATGGCCAGCTTCTGGGCCGAACTGCTGGTGATGGTGGCCGCGGTCAAGGTCTTTCCCATCCGGGGGCTGCTGGCCATCGCCGCCTTGGTGGTAGGGGCGCTCTTCGCCCTGCGGGTGGTGCAGACCACCTTTTTCAACGAACCCAATCCCAAGTTTGTGCACTTTGAGGACGTAAGCCCGTTTCTGGGGCTCCCCCGCATGATTCTCATCGGCTTCCTGGTGTTCTTCGGGCTCTTTCCCCAATACATGGTGAGCCTGATCAAGACCTCCATCGTACCGTTTATCCAGGGATTGTAACCATGACTATGCTGCCTTTCGGAGTAGAACTCTACTATCTGGGCATGGCCCTGGTGCTGTTCTTCCTCACCTTGCGGCGGCACCCGCAAGCGGCGGCGGACCACCGTCTGGCATTCGCGCTCTCCGGAGTGGGCTTGGTGGTGGCCCTGCTCTGCCTGGGCCAGAAGGGCGAGCTCTTCTTTCAGACTTACCGGGTGGACCTCTTCAGCCAAATCTTTAAATTCGCTTTGGCCCTGGGGCTCTTTCTGGTGCTGGCCATCTCCCGCCACCTGCCTAACATCGAGGAGCGCAATCACGCGGAGTTCTATCTCTTTCTCACCACCTGCACCATCGGCATGATGATGCTGGTCAGCTCCGTGGAGCTCCTGACCATTTATGTCGCCCTGGAGCTTTCCTCGTATTCGCTGTACATCTTGGTGCCATTGCGCCGCGGTGATGACATTGACGTGGAGGCGGGCATCAAATATCTCTTTATCGGCGCGGTGTCCAGCTGCTTCATGCTGTTTGGCCTGAGCTATCTCTTCGGGGCCACGCACTCCACCTATCTCTCAGAGATCGTGGCCCGTATGCCGCAGGTGGTGGCCAGCCCCATCGGGCTGGTGGGCCTGCTCCTCACCATGGCCGGCTTCTTTTTCAAGCTCAGCATCTTCCCCTTCCACTTCTGGGCCCCGGACGTTTATCAGGGCGGCGCCCATCAGGTGGTGACTTTCATCGCCACCGCCTCGAAGGCCGCGGCCGTAGCGCTCCTCATCCGCCTGGCCATTCTCGGGAGCCACTACGGGTATGACTTTACCCAGGCCTTGGTCTTCCTCTCCATCGTTTCCATGACCCTGGGCAACCTGGTGGCCATTATTCAGAAGGACTTCAAACGCATGCTGGCCTACTCCAGCATCGCCCACGCCGGCTACGTGCTCATCGGCGTCCTCACCTTGCAGGAAGCGGGCTTCGTCAGCTCCATCTACTACGCCTTGGCCTACCTGGTGATGAACTTCACCGTGTTCATGGTGCTCACCGTGGTGGCCGCCGACGGCCGGGATCTGAAGATTGCCGAACTGGCCGGCCTCTATCACCGCAGCCCCCTGCTCTCCATGAGCCTCATCCTGGGCATCTTCGCGCTGGCCGGGGTGCCGCCTTCCATCGGCTTCACCGGCAAGCTGTTTCTCTTTACCAGCGCCATGAATCAGGGCTACTTCTGGCTGGTGCTCATCGGCGCCGTGAACGGCACCCTGTCCCTTTACTTTTATCTCCGGGTGGTGTACGCCGCCTATTTCGTGGATGCGAAACTGCCGCCCATCCAGTTGTCGGTGCCCATGCGCCTGCTGAACTACGCCCTGTGCGCCATTATCCTCTTTTTCGGGGTGGCTCCCAACAGCATCGTGGAGCTGGCCCGGGCCGCGGTGAGGGCCGTCTTGTAAGCTGAAGCGGGATCGAAAAGACAAAAGCCCTTCCTCCATGGAAGGGCTTTTTTGTTGACACTGATTCTCGCGGCGGCCCCGGGAAGATGGTTCCCCCCTCCCGACTCCCCTAAAGCCCTTTCCTCCCGTGCCATAGGCCTGGGGAAGAGCACCCGCGGGGGCCCAGGCAGGGAGCTGGGGCCGTGGGGCCGTCTCCCCAAGCGGTCTCACCGTCCACCGGCAGGGCCGGAGGGCGCCAGCGGGTAGGGTCCAAGTCAAGGGCCTTGAGCCAGCGATATACGGTGCGGGTGCAGACCCCCAGGTGCCGGGCGAGAGCCGAGACGTTGCCCCCGGTCTCCCGGAGCAGCTCGGCCAGTTCCTCGCGCACCGGCCGGTTGCGAGTCGGAAGGACACGCGGACCTCTAAGGGAGGGGGGCACGCCAGTGGGTGCAAAGGTCAAGTCCCCCGGCTGGATGGTGGTCCCCCGGCTGAAGATCACCGCCCGGGTGATGAGATTTTTTAACTCCCGCACATTGCCCGGCCAGTAATGGTCCCGAAGCCGCCGCTCGGCAGCAGCCGAGAGCCTGACCTCGGGCCGGCCGTAACGGCGGCCCTCCTCGGCCAGGAACCTGCGGGCCAGGTGCAATACGTCATCCCCCCGGGCGCGGAGGGGCGGCAGGTGGAGCACCAAGACCGCCAGCCGGTCATAGACGTCTTGGCGGAACCGGCCGGCGGCAATGAGATGAGGCAGACTCTGGTTGGTGGCGGCCAGCAGGCGGACATCCACCGGCTGAGGCCGGTCGGCGCCCACCGGTTGGATCTCCCCCTGCTCAAGAGCCCGGAGCAATTGGGGTTGGACCGCTAAGGGCAGATCCCCCACTTCATCAAGGAAGAGCGTCCCGTTATGGGCCAAACGGAATCGGCCCAGGCGATTGCGGGCGGCGCCGGTGTAGGCCCCCTGTACATGGCCGAAGAGCTCACTGGCGGCCAGCTCGGGAGACAGGGCGGCGCAGTTGAGACGTTGGCAGGGTCGGTGCCGGCGGGGGCTGAAGGACCAGATCGCCTGGGCCACCAGTTCCTTGCCGGTTCCCGGTTCCCCCAGGATCAACACCGGCAGGTCGGTGGCCGCCAAGGCCGGCAGAGGAGCCAATAGCTCCATCAGCCGGACATCCCAGGTCCACAACCCAGGAACAATCTCGCCCCCTGCTGCCTGGGAGTTGGAGAGGGGAGCCCCTCCGCCACCCCAAGCCGCAGCTTTCCCCCCCATGGCACCTCCTTGTGCGCGGCAGCGGAACTACGCAATCGCCCGAATGGCCTCATGGGCTGTTTTCAGGGCACCATAAGGGGGAGTATATTAGGATAAAAAAAGATGTCAATAATTTATTATTTAAAAAAATTATTTTATTATATCCAGCAGCTCCGCCGCCACCCGACGCACCTCCGGCAAGGGACTGGTCAGGTGCAAGACCTGCAACCGCCCCCGAAATCCCTGCTGCTCCACCCGGCTGCGCCGCTCCACCTGACCGGCCATGAGGCGCAGGGTCTGGGTCGCCACGTCTGCGTCCGGAAAGTCCAGCAAGAGGTTCAAGACTCCCCATTCCTCCGGCAAGCCGTATTCCTCCAAAAACTTGCGGGCCGTAGGGACAAATTTCTTGGTGCCCCGGGCGCTCTCCAATTCCTTAAGGGCTTTCTGGTATTCGGGTCGGGCCCGTTTGCCTTTAAAAAGGGCTTCCGCCTGTTGGAGGGCCATCTTCCGCACCCACTCCGCCTGTTTCTTGGCCGGTCGCTCCCGGCTGGGGGATCGCTCACCCGGACGATCCCGGCGCTGATCGATTTCCCGCCAGCTTAAGCGCTCCCGCTCCTCATCATCCCGCCTGGAGCTCATGCCACCCCTCCTGGACCGTCAGCCAGGGAAAAGTTCCCTGGCCTTTTCTGGGCTTCCCTTCATTTGCAAACGCCCGAGCCCCGGGAGATTGGCCCCGACCCACCGGGGCTCTCCCCCCTGCCCATGGGCCCCTCTTCACCGCCGCTGCTGTGGAAACGGTTCTGGGCGGCGCTGAGGCCATGGGCAATGAGGCACTCCACCGCCAAGGCGCCCCGCTGAACCAGGTCGGCCACTCCCTCGAGCTCTTCTTCCCCCAGGGGCGCCAGGACATACGCCTCCGCTGGCAGGCCGGCCGGGGGTCGTCCGATTCCCAACTTCACCCGATAAAAATCCGGTGTTCCCAGGGCGTTGGCAATGGAAAGCACCCCCTTGTGCCCCCCGGCCCCGCCGTTCAACGCCAGCTTAAGGCGCCCCTTGGGCAGATCCAGATCATCATGCACCACCACCAGGGACCTGGGACCCAGATGGAAATACCGCAGCAATCCCTCCACCGCCCGGCCGCTCAGATTCATGAAGGTTTGCGGTTGGGCCAGCACCACGGCCCGGCCCGCGGCCCTTCCCTGCCCAAACACCGCCTCCAGTTTGTGCCGCGTCAGGGGGATTCCCCAGGATTCGGCCAAGGCCGCCACCACCATGAAGCCCAGATTGTGGCGGGTGAAGACGTAGCGCGGCCCGGGATTGCCCAGGCCCACGATGAGCCAGGAGTTGGCGGCCGGTTCTGGGGGTTGGACAGGTGCCATGTGTACAGCCGTTACCCGGCGCGACGGGATGGAGGCATCGCGGGACTACGGTCAGACCGAGCGTCTGGGGGCCACCCCCCCTCGTTACACGAACAGGGAACTCACCGAATCCCGGTTGTGGATGCGGCGGATGGCTTCCCCCAGCAGAGGAGCCACGGTCAGCACCTTGATCTTTTCCAAGGTCTGGGCTTCCGGAGGCAGCGGGATGGTATCGGTTACCACCAGGGTTTGGAGCAAGGAGCTTTTGAGGCTGGCCACCGCGTTGCGGGCCAGAACCGCATGGGTGACACAGGCGTGCACCGACCGAGCCCCGTGGCGCATGAGCAATTCAGTGGCTTTCACCAGAGTGGCGCCGGTGGTTACCATGTCATCCAGAATCACCGCTTCTTTACCCCACACGTTGCCGATCAGGGTCATGGCCTTGATGACCGTTGCCTCCCGGCGCTTGTCAATAATGGCCAAGCCGGCATTCAGTCGTTTGGCGAAGGCCCGGGCCCGTTCCACCCCACCCGCGTCAGGGGCCACCATCACCAGGTCGTCCCCCAAATTTTCCTTGATATATTGAAGTGTTACCGGAGCAGCGTAGAGATGGTCCACCGGGATATTAAAAAATCCTTGGATCTGGCCGGTATGCAGATCCATGGTGAGCATCCGGTTAGCCCCGGCCGTGTGGAGGAGGTTGGCCACCAGTTTGGCGGAAATGGGCACTCGCGGAGCGGTCTTGCGGTCCTGGCGGGCGTAGGCGTAGTAGGGCACCACCGCGGTGATGCTCTGGGCCGAGGCCCGGCGCAGGGCGTCCATCATCAGGAGGAGCTCCATGAGGTGTTCATTGCAGGGGATGCAGGTGGGCTGGATGACAAAGACGTCCCGGCCTCTGACATTCTCCCGGAATTCCACCGAGGTTTCGCCGTCGGAGAAGCGGCCCACCACCGCATCGCCCAGCGGCACCCCCAAATACTGACAAATCTTTTCAGCCAGAGGCCGATTGGCATTGCCGGAAAAGATCTTCAGATCATCCATACCTCATCCTCCCAGCCGGACAAGGGCTCCTCCAGGGTGAGACCCCGCGCCACTGCCAGCCAGCCGGCACATGCCGCTCTGAGCGCTGTGGCGGCTGTCAAGGCCGCCTGCTGGTCCGGAAACAGGCCAAAAAGCGTGGGGCCACTGCCGGACATTCCCGCCGCCTTGGCTCCCTGCCTCGTTAGAAGCCCCAGCAGCTCCTTGAGCTCGGGATGCTGCGCCAAGGTCACGGTCTCCAGATCATTGGCCACCCACCGCTCCGGAAAGGCCCCCTCCCAGATCTGCCGCAAGGCGGCCCCCTTTCTTTGAAGGGCAGGCAGATCCAGGTTCTGGTAAACCCAGCGGGTGGAGATGGCCAAGCCGGGATTCAGCAGCACATACCAGTAAGCCGGCAACGCCAAAGGGGTGAGGTCGGTGCCGATGCCCCGCCCCAACTTCGGTCCCGGAGTCAGAAAGAAGGGCACATCGGCCCCCAATCCGGCTGCCAGGCGGTGGAGATCAGGAAGCTGGAGGGGGGTGTCCCATAGCTCGTTCAGGGCCAGCAGGGTGGCGGCGGCGTCACTGGAGCCCCCTCCCAGGCCGGCAGCCACCGGAATTTGTTTGGTAAGCGCCAGGTGAGCCCGGGGGGGTTCCCCCAGGGCCGCAAAAAAGCTTGCCGCGGCCCGCCAGACCAGGTTTTCCGGCCCCTGGGGCACCCCGCCCCCTTCACAGGAAAAGGTGAGCCCCCCTCCGCCGCCTTCCACCTCCAAGACGTCCGCCAAGGTCAGCGGCTGCATGACGGTCACCAGCTCGTGGTAGCCGTCGGGCCGCCTCCCGATGACCTTCAGGTACAGGTTCACCTTGGCGGGGCACAGCCGCCTGACCCTGCTGCTCAGCTGACCTCCTTGACGTAACGCATCCTGAGGTCGTAGAGGAGGTGATCGAACAACCGCTCCTCATCTTCCTGGAGGTTCCCCCGGGTCTTTTCCCGCAGCAGGCCCAACAGGTCAATGGTCTGCTTGGCCAGCGGCAGATTCTTGGCGGTCTGCCCAGTGGTGGGATCGGGCATATCCCCCAGATGGATAAAGGCCGAAGAACTCAGAGAAATCAGGAAGGAGGAGAAGGTGATCTCCGGCAGCGGCGGCTCAATCTTGGCCTGAGCGGCCCCCGCCTCCGCCATCCGGCGGGCGGCTTCCTCCTCCCGGACCTTGGCCTTCTCCTCTTCGCTCATGTGCAGATAGCGCTTGTCCGTGACGGTATAGCCCTTGTCTTCCGGTTCGGTCATGTCGGCTGCCTCGCCACCAGAAACCGCAAATCTGCGGTTACAGCTCCAATTGGATGGCCATGGCCACGTGTTCCAGGTCCCGCACCGCTTTGAGACATTCCGGCGTCACCGGGGTGTCGGTGGTGAGCAGGATGACGTTCTGGCCCCGCTCCTTTTCCTGCCCCACGGTCATGCGGGCGATGTTGATGTTGTGACGGCCGATGGTGGTGCCGATGGCCCCGATGACCCCAGGACGGTCGGTATTGTAAATGAACAGCATATGGCCCTCGGGGATGGCTTCCAGACGGAACTTGTTGATCTGGACCAAGCGGGGCTCATATTTCCCGAAGATGGTGCCGGCTACCACATTCTCCTCCATGCCGGCCCGCACTGTCAACCGTATGAGGGTGGTAAAGTCCTCCCCGGAGGCAATCTTCTCTTCGCTCACCGTAATGCCCCGGGATTCCGCCATGGAAGGGGCGTTGACATAGTTCACTTCGTCGTGCACCACCGGGAAGAGCAGCCCCTTGAGGAGGGAATGGGTCAGTGGTTTGGTGTCCAGTTTGGCCACCTCGCCGATGTATGAGATGGTGACGCTGGAGATGGCACCCTCGGTCATTTGGGCCTGGAAGCTCCCCAGGGCCTCGGCCAGCGTGAGGTAGGGCTTAAGCTGGGCCATGGCCTCCCGGCTCACCGAGGGGGCATTCACCGCATTGCGGATGGTGCCATAGAGGAGATACTCCAGGATCTGCTCGCAGATGGCCACACTGACGTTAGCTTGGGCCTCTTCAGTGGAGGCTCCCAGGTGGGGCGTGCAGATGACGTTGGGAAAGTCTTTCAGCGGATAATCCGGGGAAATGGGCTCGGTCTCAAAGACGTCCAGGGCGGCGCCGGCCACCTTGCCCTCCTTCAAAGCCGCCAACAGGGCCTCTTCGTCTATGAGGCCGCCCCGGGCGCAGTTGATGATGCGCACCCCGGGCTTCATCTTGTGAAAGGCCGCCTGGTTCAGGAGCTTGGCGGTGTCTTTGGTCTTGGGAGTGTGCAGGGTGATGAAATCCGCCCGGGCGTAGAGTTCGTCCAGGTTCACCATTTCAATGCCCAAGGACGATCCCACTTCCTTGCTGATGAAAGGATCGTAGGCCACCACCCGCATCTTAAGGCCCAGGGCCCGTTCGGCCACCACCCGGCCGATGCGCCCCAGCCCGATGATACCTAAGGTCTTGTTGAAGATTTCGGTGCCCTGGAACTTCTTCTTTTCCCACTTGCCTTCCCGCATGGAGGCCGCCGCCTGCGGAATGTTGCGGGCCAAGGCCAGCATCATGGAAATGGCGTGCTCGGCGGTGGTGATGGTATTGCCGCCGGGAGTGTTCATCACCACAATGCCCCGCTTGCTGGCATAGGGGATATCCACGTTATCCAGGCCGGTGCCCGCCCGGCCCACCACCTTGAGACGGGGGGCGGCGTCAATGACCTCGGCGGTCACCTTGGTGGCGCTGCGAATGGCCAAGGCGTCGGCGTCCCGGATGGCCTGCTTGAGCTCTTCCGGACTCATCCCGGTCTTCACCACCACCTCGATGTTGGGGTTGCGCTCCAGGATGGCGATACCGTCTTTATGCAAATTATCGCTGATCAGGACCTTCATGGCTTAGGCCTCCTTGCCCAGGACTTCTTGCGCCGCCTTGACGCCGGCACCCAACTCCACCTTGAAGCCCAGATCGTTCAACACGATTTCCAGCGCCCCGATGGTGCCGAGGAGGTCCTGTTCATCGATGTAGCCCATGTGGGCGATGCGGAAGATTTTCCCTTTGGCCTGGGCTTGGCCCCCCGCGATCCAAATGCCTTTTTCCCGCATCTTGGCCACCACTTTCTGACCGTCAATGCCCGCCGGCGCCTGCACCGCAGTGAGCACATCCGAGGGATATTCCTTGGCGAACAACTCCATGCCCATGGCCTTCACCGCCGCCCGGCAGGCCACCGCCAGCTTGGCGTTGCGCGCAAAGATCTTCTCCAGACCCTCTTCTTTGATCCAATTCAGCACCTGCATGAGGCCCATGGTGAGGGTCACCGCCGAAGTGTACGCCGTCTGGTTCTTGCCCTGGCTTTTGAGCTGCTTGGCGAAGTCAAAATAGTACTTGGGGCAGGTGGAGGTTTTCACCATCTCCCAGGCTTTGGGGGAAAGCGCCGCAAAGGCCAGGCCCGGCGGCAGCATCATGGCCTTCTGCGAGCCGGCCACCACGATGTCCAGGCCCCACTCGTCCATGGGGAGCGGATAGCCACCCAAGGCGCTGATGGCATCCACCACCAGGATGGTGTTGGGGAAGTTCTTCACCACCTGGGCCAGCTCCTTCACCGGATGGGCCACCGCAGTGGAGGTCTCATTGGCCTGCACAAAGACCGCTTTGATGGCCGGATTGGCCTGGAGCCTTGCCTCCACTTCCGCCGGCTTCACGGCATAGCCCCATTCCACCTGGAGTCGTTCCGTGTTGATGCCGTACACCTGACAGAGTTCGGCCCAGCGTTCGCCGAATTTGCCGCCGTCCACCACCAAGGCGGTGTCCCCCGGAGACAGGGTATTGGCCACCGCCCCCTCCATGGCGCCCGTGCCGGTGGCGGCGAACATCAGCACTTCCTGCTCGGTCTGAAACAGGTATTTCAAGTCTTCCCGCACCTTGGCCAACACGTCCATAAACGCCGGCGCGCGGTGGTGGATGATGGGTTGGGCCATGGCCAGCTGGGTTTCCGGGGCCACCGGGGTCGGTCCCGGAGTCATGAGTAATCTTTTCATGGCGGATTCCTTACCTTCTTTTGTGAAAATTGGGGTGGAAAAATTTAGTCTTTAAAAATAGTAAATTTATTGCGTTTTTCTTTAAGTGTCAAGGATTTGCGCGGAAATTATTCGCCTGCCCCCTCCCCCGGGGAAGCCCTGGGCCGCCCCGTTTGTCCCCCCGGCTTCCGATGAACAAAAAAGGCGGACTTTGGAGTCCGCCCTGAGGGCGACCACGCCCACGGAACCGCCCGCGCACCGTGTCCGTTTCCCGTACGACGCTCCCCCTAAACCGGAAGCTGTAGCGGGTCTGTTTCGGGTTTGGCGCTTCCCGCTGGACTTAGATGCGGGTGGGGTATTGCACCTCGAACACCCGCTTGGCCACCACAAAGGTGCCCTGATAATAGGGTTGCCGCAGGTCGGTGATGATGACGCCGTTCCGCGGATTTGAGGCGTGGATCATTTTGCCTTCTCCCAGATAGATGCCGGCATGACCCACGGAACGCCCCCCCCGACGGAAAAACAGCAAATCGCCGGGCACCAACTTGGAAAAATCCATGGTGTGGGTCACCACCTTGCCCACCTGGGCCTGCTCGTAGCTGGAGCGGGGCAACTCAATTTTGAATCCCTCATAGATATACTGCACGAAACCCGAGCAATCAGTGGCCGAGCTGGTGGCCAAAGACGCGCCCCGGCTGTAACGGGCTCCGGCATAGGTCTTGGCCCGGCTCAAAATGAGCTCCTGGAAGTTCCAGGGCTCGAATTTGAAGTGCCCCTGGCTGGCGGTGGGAGTGTTCTTCTGTTCCAGTCGGGAGGTGGGCCGTACCAACGGGTTCAGGTCTTTTTTGGGGGTCAGCGGCTCCAGCATGAATTTGCCATCCCGCTGCGGAATCACCCGCATGAGGGGCTTGTTGTCGGCGGCCACCGGCGTGGTTCTGCTGGTCGGCGGCATCACCGCGCTGGCCGCCGTGGGTTCAAAATTCTCGTCCTGGTAACCCCTGGTGCGGGAGGTCCCCCGGGATTTGCGGGCAGCTTTGGACCCGGAGGATTTTGCTTTCTTGCTGATTTTTACACTGCTCGTTTTGCCAGGGGCGGCGTTCTTTTTCTTGGAAGCGGAAGCGGTAGGCACAGCTTGTGCCAAAGAGGGGGTGAGAATCAAGGCCAAACTCAAAAAACCTAGCAGGAGCCGATTCGCCATCCAGTACCTCCTTGGTTAAGGGTCATCTCCGATGAGGTGGGAGCACTCACCACCTCTGGTCATTGGCCCGTTTGGCCAAGGAACTGCCAAGATGCGGGCACTACGGCTACATTCGATGGATGATGAGTATTCGCTATGCTGGGTCAGGTGTCGGCGGATGCAGTATAAGGTCTAGGCTGATGCGCGATTGGGGGCAGGTTAATACAAGGCTGCAGCCGTGTCAACTATTTTTTCACAATCCCATAGGAAAATTCTCCCCCCAAAAAAACCAGGGCCTCGGCTGGCCAGCAAAAAAGGAGCACCTTTGCAAAGTGCTCCTTTCTGATGTCAAGCAGAGCCTAATGCCCCAGGAGGGTCAGCCGCCAGCCGCTTTTTTCTTTTTGCCCTTGGTGAGCAGCTCCGGCCGGCCCACCAGTTCCAGAACGGCCATGGGGGCACCGTCTCCCCGACGGGGACCGAGGGGCACAATGCGGGTAAAGCCGCCGGGGCGGCTTTGAAAGCGTTCTTTGAGCTCTCCGAACAGTTTGGTGAAGGCCTTTTTGGTGCGAATTACCTGCAGGGATTGACGCTTAGCGTGCAGATCCCCCTGTTTGGCCAGGGTAATGATTTTTTCCGCCCACTGCTTGGCCTCCTTGGCCTTGGGGGTAGTGGTGGTCACCCGCTCATGCTCCAACAGGGAGGTAATCAGGTTGCGGAGCATGGCGTGGCGGTGCTCCGTGGTACGCGCCAGCCGCCGGCCTGCTTTCTGGTGTCTCATGCGATCTCTTCCTTCCTCTCCGGCATCTGGTCAGGAGGTGTGAAGTTCTCCAATTTCATGCCCAAACCCAAGCCCATTTCCTGCAGGATCTCTTTGATCTCATTCAAAGACTTGCGCCCGAAATTCTTGGTTTTGAGCATCTCCTGTTCGGTTTTCTGCACCAGCTCGCCGATATACCGGATGTTGGCGTTCCTCAGGCAATTGGCCGCCCTGACCGACAGTTCCAGCTCCTGCACGCTGCGGTACAGGTTCTCATTGAGGAGGGGCTGCTCTTCGGAAGGCTTTTCTTCCAAGCGCTCAGGCTCTTCCTCGAAATTAATGAACAGGGTGAGCTGGTCCTTCAAAATTTTGGCGGCATAGGCAATGGCATTTTCCGGGGACAGGCTGCCGTCCGTCCAGACTTCCAGGGTCAGCTTGTCATAATCGGTGCGCTGGCCTACCCGCGCCTGGGTTACCAAATAGTTTACCTTCCGGATGGGCGAGAAACTGGCATCCAGGGGGATGAACCCGATGGGCTGGTTTTCGTCTTTGTTGGCCTCCGCCGGGACATAGCCTTTGCCGCTCTTGGCGGTCATCTCCATGATCAACTGGCCATCCGGGGACAAGGTAGCCAAATGCAAATCGGGGTTGAGGATCTGGACGGTGCCATCAGTTTTGATGTGGCCGGCGGTCACCCGCCCCTCCCCTTTGGCCTCCAAACGCAGCGTCTTGACACCCTCCGACAGAAATTTCAGCCGCACCTGCTTCAGATTCAGGAGGATTTCGGTCACATCCTCCAGCACCCCAGGGAGGGCGGAAAATTCATGATGCACGTCCCGAATGGCGACCCCGGTGATAGCCGCGCCCCGCAGAGAAGACAGCAGCACCCGGCGCAGGGCGTTTCCCAACGTGGTGCCGAAACCCCGTTCCAGGGGCTCGCAGGAAAACTTCCCGTAGGTGTCCGTATGGGTATCGCCGTCAACTTCCAGGCGCTTGGGTTTAATGAGCTCGGTCCAATTTTTCTGAATCATGGCCCCTCGAGGTCCTGCTCCTAAAGGTCGAGGATGAATTGCCGCCAACGCCGGCGGCGTCGGCCGCATGGGAACGCCTGTCCCGGCGCCGGTGCCCTGCCGGCGGCAGCCGGCCAGGATGGATTATTTGGAGTAGAGCTCAACGATGAGGTGCTCCTGGATGGGGATGGTGATGTCCTCGCGAGAAGGCATAAGGCTCACCCGGCCCTTGGCCGCCTCCTTGTCCAACTCCAGCCATTGCGGCAAACCACGACGGGCAGCGGCTTCCAGCGCATCCCGGATGACGGGGGAGGTGCGACTCTTTTCCGCCACCTGGATGACATCCCCCACCTTCACCAGGTAGGAGGGCAGGTTGACCCTCTGGCCGTTCACCAGGATATGGTTATGGCGCACCAACTGCCGGGCTTGGGCCCGGGAGTTGGCGAAGCCGAGACGGTACGTAACATTGTCCAGACGCCGTTCCAAGAGGGTGAGAAGGTTGGTCCCCGTCACCCCTTTCATCCGCTCAGCCTTTTCGAAGTAGCCCCGGAACTGGTCTTCGAGGACACCGTAAATGCGCTTGACCCGTTGCTTTTCCCTGAGCTGCAGGCCGTAGTCGGAAATCTTGGCCCGCCCTTGCCCGTGCTGCCCAGGGGGGAAATTGCGTCGGCGGATGGCGCATTTGTCCGTGTAGCAGCGGTCGCCCTTCAGATACAGTTCCATGCGCTCCCGGCGGCAAAGGCGGCAACTGGGTCCCGTATATCTTGCCAAGGTCGTTCTCCTCTTTCCTGAAACTAAACTCGCCGGCGCTTAGGCGGGCGGCACCCATTGTGGGGGATGGGGCTCACATCCCGGATCAGGTTGACCTGCAGCCCCGCCGCCTGGATGGCCCGCAACGCCGCCTCCCGACCGGAACCCGGCCCTTTGACAAAAACGTCCACGCTGCGCATGCCGTGCTCCATGGCCTTTTTGGCGGCGTCGGCGGCGGCCAGCTGGGCCGCAAAGGGAGTGCCCTTGCGGGAGCCTTTGAAGCCTTGCACGCCGGCCGAGGACCAGGAGATCACATTGCCCGCCGGGTCGGTGATGGTCACCAAGGTATTATTGAAGCTGGCCTTGATATGCACCATTCCGGTGGGAATGTTCTTGCGCTCTTTCTTTTTCCTGGGGCCTGAGGGTCGCTTGGCCATAGCCCTTCCTTATCCTTTCTTGCGCTTGCCCACCACGCTGCGGCGGGGGCCTTTGCGGGTTCTGGCGTTGGTATGGGTCCGCTGCCCCCGGACCGGCAGCCCCCGGCGGTGCCGCAGCCCCCGGTAGCAACCCAAGTCCATGAGGCGCTTGATATTCATGGAGACTTCCCGCCTGAGGTCGCCCTCCACCTTGCAGGTGGCGTCGATGACCTGGCGGATGGCAGTGATCTGGGCGTCGCTCAACTCGCTGGTCTTGGTGCCGCCGTCCACCCCCGCCTCTTTCAGCACACGAGCGGCCGTAGTTCGGCCAATCCCATAGATATAGGTGAGGGCGATCTCGATGCGCTTGTTCCGGGGCAAGTCAATGCCGGCTATTCTGGCCAACTCTTCTCCTCCATCTCAGCCCTGGCGCTGCTTGTGCTTGGGGTTTTCACAAATCACCCGCACCACGCCTTTGCGCTTGATAATCTTGCATTTGGCGCAGATCCGCTTCACTGAGGGTTTGACTTTCATGGCAGTATCCGTGTGTTTGTTTGCCGTTGTCCGTCAGGCGGCTTTGGGTTCCCCGCGCCCGTTCCCGGGCCGGTCCAGCATCCCCCGCCCTTTGGGACCCGTTCACTCCGGCTTATTTCACCCGATACACGATGCGCCCCCGGTTGAGATCATAGGGAGATAGCTCCACGATGACCTTGTCCCCGGGCAGGATTTTTATATAGTGCATGCGCATCTTGCCGGATATGTGCGCCAGCACGCGGTGGCCGTTGGCCAGCTCCACCCGAAACATGGCATTGGGCAAGGGCTCGATGACCTTCCCCTCAACTTCGATGGCATCTTCCTTGGGCATTTCCCTGGGCACCGCCGGCGTGGTTTTCTCTGGCCGGATGGCTCCTCTTGGCTGCGGTCCTGTCTGAGGAGTTGTCCGGTGGTTCTGATTTATCTCTTTAAAATAGCTTATATTTTACTCAAAATCAAGGCACCTTTGTCGGTCACTGCCACCGTGTGCTCGAAGTGAGCCGCCAAAGACCCATCCTGGGTCACCGCGGTCCAGCCGTCGGCCAAAATCTTCACCTGCCAGGTGCCGGCGGAGGTCATGGGTTCAATGGCCAGGGTCATGCCGGGCTTCAGCAACGGCCCCCTTCCCGGCGGACCAAAATTCGGAATCTGCGGTTCTTCGTGCAGTGAGCGTCCGATGCCGTGGCCCACGAATTGCCGGATTACCGAAAACCCGTACTTCTCCACCACCGTTTGGGTGGCATGCGACAAGTCCGACAGGCGATTGCCGGGTTTCGCCTGGGCGATGGCGGCGTAGAGGGATTCTTCGGTGGCCTTGAGCAACAGCTGGGCTTGGGGGGACACCTCCCCCACCGCCAAGGTCACCGCCGCGTCGCCGTAATACCCCTCCCGGCGCACCCCGAAATCCAGACTCACCAGGTCACCCGCCTTGAGCTTCCGGGGGCCTGGAATCCCGTGCACCACCTCTTCATTCACCGAGATGCACAGGGACGCCGGATAGCCGCGATAGCCTTTGAAGGCTGGCTCCACCTCATAGCGGCGGCACAATTCCTCCGCCAGGAGGTCCAGCTCCCGGGTCTCCACCCCTGGCCTTACTTGCGCCTGCACTTCCGCCAAAATCTCGGCCACAATTCGACTGGCCGCCTCCATCTTGGCGATTTCGGCAGGTGATTTCAACAGGATCATATCACTCGGTCAACAGCCAGCCGCCAGCCGGCGGGTCAGATGGGGGCTGAATCCAGCTGCCGGCGGGCTGCTGACACTGGTGTTGCGTACTCTTACCCCAGTATGGCGCAGATCTGGTTGAAGATGTCGTCAATGGAACCCACGCCCTTAATGGGCCGCACCAAACCCTTGGCAGTGTAGTAGTCGATGAGGGGCTTGGTGGCCTGGTTGTAGGTGGCGAGACGGCTCCTGACCGTGGTTTCGTTGTCGTCATCCCGCTGGTAGAGCTCGCTGCCGCACTTGTCGCAAATCCCCTCTTTTTTCGGAGGAGTGAATTTAACGTGGTACATCTGGCCGCAGGCGGCGTTTTTGCAGGTGCGCCGGCCGGTGAGGCGGGTCACCAGTTCCTCCTCATCCACGTCAATGCTCACCACATGGTCAATTTTGGAGCCCAGGCTGGCCAAGACCTTGTCTAAAGCTTCGGCCTGGGGGACCGTGCGAGGAAAGCCGTCCAGGATAAACCCCTTTTTGCAGTCGGGCTGGGCCAAGCGGTCCTTGATGATGCCAATGACCACCTCATCCGGCACCAGTTTGCCGGCATCCATGTACTCCTTGGCCTTTTTGCCCATTTCCGTGCCTTCCTTCACCGCGGCCCGGAGAATGTCGCCGGTGGAGATTTGCGGAATCTGGTACTTGTCGATGAGCTTTTTCGCCTGTGTTCCCTTGCCCGCGCCGGGGCCACCCAACAGAATCAGATTCATAACCAAGCTCTCCTTTTAGCGCCGTACCCGGCTCATGCGTTTTTTCATGAACCCCTCGTAATGACGGGTGAGCATGTGCGATTCGATCTGAGCCATGGTGTCCATGGCCACCCCCACGACGATGAGCAGCGCCGTGCCCCCGAAATAAAAGGGCACGTTGAAGCGGGAAATCAGAATGGTGGGGAGCACGCACACCGCCGACACATAGAGGGCCCCGCCCAAGGTGATGCGAGACAGGATGCGGTCAATGTAATCAGCGGTGGAACGGCCCGGCCGAATCCCGGGAATGTAGCCCCCCCATTTTTTCAGGTTGTCCGCCACGTCCACCGGATTAAAGGTCACCGCTGTATAAAAATAGCAGAAGAAGATAATGAGGCCCACATAGAGCAGATCGTGAAACAGGTTCCCCGGCGAGATGGCGTCCACGATGTTTTTCACCCAGTCCACCCGGATGAAGCTGCCGATGGTGGCAGGAAACATGAGGAGCGAGGAGGCGAAGATGGGCGGAATGACGCCGGCCACGTTTATTTTCAGCGGCAGATGGGTGCTTTGGCCGCCCATCATCCGCCGGCCCACCACCCGGCGGGCATACTGCACCGGTATGCGGCGCTGGCCCCGCTCCACAAAAACTATGGCCGCCACCACCGCCACCATCATCAACACCAGGAACAGCATAATAAGAGGCGACAGCTCGCCGGCCCGGATCAGTTCGCCGCTCTTGATGATGGCTGAGGGCAGCCTGGCCACGATGCCGGCGAAAATAATCAGGCTGATACCGTTGCCGATGCCCCGCTCGGTGATCATCTCGCCCTGCCACATGATGAAAGCGGTGCCGCTGGTCAGGGTGAGGATGGTCATGAGGCGGAAGGCCCACCCGGGATTGACCACCACCGGCCGCCCCAAGCCTCCGTCCAGACCGCCCATGCCCTCCAGGGCAAAGCTGATGCCCAATGCCTGGATGGCGGCGATGATGACGGTGCCGTAGCGGGTGTACTGCTTGATCTTCTTGGTGCCCGCCTCTCCTTCTTTATAGAGCTTTTCAATGGCCGGAATGGCCACCTTGAGAAGCTCCATGATGATGGCGGCGCTGATATATGGCATGATCCCCAGGGCAAAGACGCTCAAACGCTCCAGGGCCCCGCCGGAGAACATGTCAAAGAGTCCGAAAATGGTGCGCTGCTGCCGGGCGAAAAAGGCCATCAAGGCATCGGCGTCAATCCCCGGCGTGGGGATAAAGCAGCCGATGCGGTACACGGCCAACATCAGCAGCGTGAACAGGATGCGGCGCTTCAGCTCCGGGATCTTGCCGATGTTGTAGAGCCCGCTGGCCAAATTAAATGACCTCCACCCGGCCGCCCGCGGCCTCCACTTTGGCCCGGGCCTGGGCGCTCACGGCATTGACTTTGACGATCAAAGGCTGGGTGAGCTCGCCTTGGCCCAGCAGCTTGATGCCGTGGGCGGCGCCCTTCACCAGGCCGGCCTGCCGGAGGGCCGTTTCGTCCACCGTGCTTTCCGGCGCAAAGCGGTTCAGGTCCCGCACATTCACCACCAGAAAGCTCCGGCCGAAGATATTGCGAAAGCCGCGTTTCGGCAGGCGCCGGATGAGGGGCATTTGGCCGCCTTCAAACCCCGGGCGCACCCCGCCCCCGGCCCGGGAACGCTGCCCTTTGGCACCCCGGCCGGCGGTCTTGCCGGTCCCTGAACCCGGACCCCGTCCCACCCGCTTCTTGGGATGTTTGGCGCCCGGCGCTGGATAGAGTTCGCTCAGTTTCATGCCTTACTCCCCTTCCGGCACCCGGCGGACTTCCAACAGATAGCCCACCTGGTTCACCATCCCCAGCACCGCCGGGGTCTCAGGAAGCCTCACCTTCTGGTGCAATCGTTTGAGCCCCAGGGCGCGGATGGTCCGCCGGTGCTTGGGAACCCGACCGATGGGGCTTTTTCTCAGGGTAATTTCCAGCATCATAGGTTCTGCCTTCGGCCCTCAGCCGTGAGCTGTCAGCCTGCAACGAATTGGTTGTGACTGTGCGGCCGGTCTTCTGCAACCTGCCGTGCTTCTCTTTCGTGGGCAGCCGCAGGGCGCCGGCCTTTAGGCCAGCAGTTCCGCCAGCGGCCGGTTGCGCCGGACGGCCACCTCTTCCGGCGCCGCCAGCTGAACCAGGGCTTCCATGGTGGCTTTCACGGCGTTGTGGGGGTTGTGGGAGCCCAGACACTTGGTGAGCACGTTCTTGATGCCCGCCACCTCCATCACCGCCCGTACCGGTCCTCCGGCAATTACTCCGGTGCCCTCGGCCGCCGGCCGCAGCAACACCCGGCCGGACCCGAATTCACCCTGAACCGCATACGGAATGGTGTTGTTCAGCAGGGGCACCCTGATCATGTTTTTCTTGGCTTGTTCCATGGCCTTGCGGATGGCTTCCGGCACTTCCTGGGCCTTGCCCAAGCCGGCGCCCACCCGTCCCTGGCCATCGCCCACCACCACGATGGCACTGAACCGGAAACGCCTGCCCCCTTTCACCACTTTGGCGACGCGGTTAATGCTCACCACCTTGTCGATCAGCTGTGCCTCGGGCGCCTCGGTCTCGAACAAACTTGCCTCCTTGAAAAGCTCTCAGCCATCGGCTCGCGGCTGACTGCCTTGCAATTGTTCATGGTTCATGGTCTTGTGGCGGCCTCTCTGCCACCCGCGGTTGGCCATCCGGGTTCCACTTCCCAGCGCCCCGGCGCTAAAACGCCAGCCCATGCTCTCGGGCGCTGTCCGCCAGGGCCTTCACCCGGCCATGATAAAGGAACCCATTGCGGTCGAACACCACCGTCTCGATCCCTGCCTGCTTGGCCTTTTGTGCCAGCAGCCTTCCCACTAACTTGGCCGCTTCCACCTTCTTGAGGCCGGTGAGTTGATCTTTGATCTCCGGGCTCAGGGTGCAGGCCGCCACCAAGGTGCGGCCGGTGGTGTCATCGATGATTTGTCCGTAGATATGGCGGGCGCTGCGAAAGACGCTCAAGCGCGGCCGCGCCGCCGTCCCGCTTAGTTTGCGGCGGATGCGCTGTTTGCGCTTCAACCGCATCGCCAGCCTGGGATTAGTATTGCCCATGATTGCTTACCCTTAAGTTTTCGCTGCCAGCTTGGCGTCCATACCGGACTCTGAAAGAAATGGGCCGCTCGTTCCGGGTGGCTGGAGCTCAGGCTGTGCCCGTATCCTACCGGCCGCCGGCCTTGCCCATCTTCTTCCGCAACTTCTCGCCCTGAAGCCGCACGCCCTTGTTTTTGTAAGCGTCGGGCGGCCGGATGGCCCGGATGGTGGCACAGGTCTGACCCAATTGTTCCTTGTCAAAGCCCTTGAGTTCCACCTTGGTGCCTTTTTCCAAAACGTTGGCGCTAATGCCGGGCGGGATGGCAAAGTCCACCGGGTTGGAGTAGCCCAAGCTGAAGGCCAGGCGGTCGCCTTTGGCCTCCACCTTGTAACCCGTGCCCACAATCTCCAGGACCCGGGTGAACCCTTGGGACACCCCCACCACCATGTTGTTCACCAGCGTCCGGGCCAACCCCCAGAAGGACCGGCTCAGCCGACTGTCATCCACCGGCAGCACCCGAAGCTCGGCATCGCTCACTTCCAGCCTCACCCGGGGGGGAATGGGCCGGGTGAGGGTTCCCAGCGCCCCGGAGACTGTCAGCGTGTCCTTTTCCAACTGTACCTTCACCCCTGGGGGCAGGGGGATAGGTTTTTTCCCTATGCGCGACATAGTGTGCTTCCTACCAGATCTGGCACAAAACTTCGCCGCCAACCTTCAGTTTCCGGGCCTGGCGGTCCGTGAGGACACCCTTGTTGGTGGAGACCACCGCCACCCCCAAGCCGCCCTGCACCCGGGGCAGGTCCACGTGGCCCACATATACCCGCCGTCCCGGTTTGCTTACCCGCAGCAAACCCTGAATGAGAGGCTTCTGGCGCTCGTCATATCTCAGATACACCCGGAGGATGCCCTGGCGATTGTCCTTGATCACCTTGTAATTCTTGATAAAACCCTCTTCCTTGAAGATGCGGGCCAAGGCGATCTTCATCCGGGAGGCGGGGATGTCCACTTTGTCAAACCCGGCCTTTCCGGCGTTTCTGATCCTGGTCAGCATATCGGCGAGGGGGTCGGTCATACTCATGGCGCCATTCTCCTCACCAGCTGGATTTGATGACCCCGGGGATTTCCCCCCTGAGGGCCATGCTCCGGAAGCAGATCCGGCAGATGCCGAACTTCCTGAGGAAGGCCCGGGGCCGGCCGCACAACGGACAGCGGTTGTAGGCCCGCACTGCAAACTTGGGCGGGCACTTGGCCTTGGCGATGAGCGATTTCTTGGCCATCCTATCTCCTGAAGGGCATGCCCAGAAGGGTAAGCAATTGCTTGCCTTCCGCATCGCTGGGTGCGGTGGTGACGATGGTGATGTTCATGCCTTTGATTTTGTCGATCTTGTCGTAGTCGATTTCCGGGAAGATGATCTGCTCCCGGATCCCCAGGGTGTAATTGCCCCGGCCGTCAAAGCCTTTGTCGCTCACTCCCCGGAAATCCCGCACCCGGGGCAGGACCACGTTCATCAGTTTGTCCAAAAACGCGTACATGCGGTCCTTGCGCAGCGTCACCATGCAGCCGATGGGCATGCCTTCCCGCAGCTTGAAGGCCGCGATGGAGCGACGGCCCCGGGTCACCACCGGCTTCTGCCCGGTGATGGCGGCCAGCTCCGCTTGAGCCGATTCCAGGATCTTGATGTTCTGGATGGCCTCGCCCAAGCCCATATTGATGACGATCTTCGTCACCTTGGGGACTTGCATGGCGCTTTGATAGCGGAATTCCTGCATCATCCGGGGCACTACTTCCTGCCGGTAATAGTCCAAGAGCCTGGCCTTCACCCGGACCGGTTTCTGGGTGCCGGCGGCCGGGGCCTCCGGTTTCTTCTTCGCCTCCGGGGCTTTTTTCCCGCCTTTCTCAGCCATCGATGAGCTCCTTGCACTTGCGGCAGACCCGGGATTTTTTGCCCTCGCCGGTCACGGTGAGCCGGAAGGGGGAGGCGTGGGCACATTTGGGGCAGATCAGCATCACGTTGGAGATGTGCAGGGGCGCCTCCTTTTCCACAATGCCCCCTTGCCCGGTTTGCGGGCTGGGCCGGGTGTGGCGCTTGATGATGTTCACCTTTTCCACCAGCACCCGGTTTTTGTCCCGGAGCACTTTCAGGATCTTCCCCGTTTTGCCCTTTTCCCGGCCGGCGATGACTTCCACCAGATCATTTTTCTTGAGGCGGATGCGCACCGGCACCACGGGCTTCTTCCTGGCTTTGGGCATCGCTACAGCACCTCCGGAGCCAGGGAGATGATCTTCATGAAGCGCCGGGCTCTCAGTTCCCGGGCCACCGGGCCGAAGATGCGGGTGCCGATGGGATCGCCGGCCTGATTGATGAGCACCGCCGAGTTGTCATCAAACTTGATGTAGGAGCCGTCGGCGCGCCGGGTCTCTTTGACGGTGCGCACCACCACCGCCCGCATGACATCTCCCTTTTTCACCTTGGAATGAGGCAGGGCCTCTTTCACCGCCACCACAATGATGTCGCCCACCCGAGCGTAGCGCCGTTTGGTGCCTCCCAGCACCCGGATGCAACTGACGCGCTTCGCCCCGGAATTGTCGGCCACCGTGAGTTGGGTCTCCACCTGAATCATGGTCGTCTCCTTGGGAACACCCAGTTAGCGGGCCTTCTCCAGGATCTCCTTCACCCGCCAGCGCTTGTCCCGGGATAGGGGACGGGTCTCTTCAATCAGCACCTTGTCCCCCACCCGGCAGGCGTTTTCGGGGTCGTGGGCCTTGAATTTCTTCCGTCTGCGGATGATTTTTTTGTACAGGGCATGGGACACCAACCGCTTGACTTCCACCACCACGGTTTTGTCCATCTTGTCGGATACCACCACCCCGACCCGGGTCTTGCGCACGCCGCGTTCCTGTTCCATACCTTTTGTCTGCTCCCCGGTTACCATTTCTGCCCGGTCTTTTCCCGGAGCACCGTTTTCAGGCGGGCGATGTCCTTTTTGGCCTGGCCTAAACGGGCCGTGTTGTCTAATTGGTTGGTCTGGTGCTGAAACTGGAGGTTGAACATCTCTTCCAAGACCTCCTTCAGCTTGGCGGCCAGCTCTTCCGCAGTCAGCTCTCGCAAGTCCGCTGCCTTCATGCCGCCGTCTCCTTGCCCGCCGTCTCCCGAGTTACGAACTTGCACGGGATGGGGAGTTTTTGCGCCGCCAGCCGCATGGCCTCCTTGGCCACCTCCATGTCCACCCCGGACAGCTCAAAGAGAATGCGCTCGGGCTTGACCGGCGCCACCCAGCCTTCGGGGCTGCCCTTGCCCTTGCCCATGCGGGTCTCCGCCGGCTTCTTGGTAAACGGCTTGTCGGGAAAGATGCGGATCCAGATCTTGCCGCCCCGCTTTACGTGCCGGGTAATGGCAATCCGGGCCGCTTCGATCTGCTGGGCCGTGATCCAGGCCGCCCCCAAAGCCTTGAGGCCGTACTCGCCGAAGGCCACGAAATTGCCCCGGGTGGCCCGGCCCCGGTTGCGCCCTTTTTGCACCTTGCGGTGTTTCACTCGTTTCGGACTTAACATGGTAAGGTTTCCTGACTTGCCCTGCTCCGGGCAGATGTTTCGGCGACGGCCCCCGAACCGGTTGCTTCCTCCCCTTGCCCGCGGGCCGGAAAACGGGGAAGTTGGCCCGGAAGTCGGCGGTCAAGCCGGGCTTACACCCCGGCCCGCTCCTCGGCCCCCAGCATCTCCCCGTGGAAGATCCACGCCTTGACGCCGATGACCCCATAGGTGGTCATGGCCTCGGCAAAGCCATAATCAATGAAGGCCCGCAGCGTGTGCAGCGGCACCCGGCCCTCACGATACCATTCCTGGCGGGCGATCTCGGCGCCGGCCAGGCGGCCCTTCACCCGCACCTTAATGCCCTTGGCCCCGAATTTCAGCGCCTGGCCCACCGCTTTTTTCATGGCCCGCCGGAAGGAGACCCGGCGCTCCAACTGCTGGGCGATGTTTTCCGCCACCAGTTGCGCGTTGATCTCGGGTTTGCGCACTTCTTGCACATCAATGACCAGATCCCGCCCCACCAGCTTCTCCAGGCGCTTTCTCAATTCCTCAATCTTTTTGCCCTTCTGCCCGATGACCATGCCCGGCCGGGAAGTGTGGATCTTGATGTTCAGCTTGTTGGCCGCCCGTTTGATATCCACGCCGGCGATCCCGGCGCCCTTGAACTCCGGGTCCTTTTTGATGAAATCCCGGATCTTTTTGTCCTCCAGGAGCAGATGGGCGAAATCCTTGCGCGCGAACCAAATGGAGTCCCAGGTGCGGTAGATCCCTAGGCGAAAACCGATGGGGTGAACCTTCTGACCCAAAATTGCCTCCTTAGCGCTGCTTGGCGGGTTTGGCCGGTCCTTCGGCCAGGACCACGGTGAGATGGCTGGTCCGTTTCAGGATGCGGTTGACCCGCCCCATGGCCCGGGCCATGAACCGCTTCAAAGACGGGCCGCCATCCACCCAGATGCGCTTCACATACAACGTGTCCACGTCCACCTGGGGGCGTTGCCCGGCGTTGGCCACCGCCTGTTCCACCACCTTCTTCATCAAGCGGGCCCCCCGCTGCGGCATGAAAGTGAGGGCGGCCAAGGCCTCCTCCACCTTCTTGCCGGCCAGCGGCCGGGCCAGCAGACGCAATTTGGTGGGGGACACCCGCAGGTACTTGGCTCTGGCTGTAATTTCCATGACTATTTCTTCCCCACCTTGCTCTTGCGGTCCCCGGCATGGCCGCCGAAATGGCGGGTGGGGGCGAACTCTCCCAGCTTGTGCCCCACCATGTTCTCCGTAACGTACACGGGAATGAATTTCTTGCCGTTGTGCACCGCCAGGGTCAGGCCGACAAATTCCGGGGTGATGGTGCTGCGCCGGGACCAGGTTTTAATGACCTTGCGGTCCTGGGTCTCCCGGGCGTTGAGCACCTTTCTCAGCAGACTGTCTTCGACGTAGGGTCCCTTTTTCAGTGAACGGGCCACAACTTGGTTCCTCTATTTCCGCCGTTTGATGATGTAGCGGTCGCTTTCCTTGGGTTTCCGGGTCTTGTAACCTTTGGTGGGTTTGCCCCACGGGGTGCAGGGGTGGCGACCCCCGGAGCTTTTGCCTTCGCCCCCGCCCAAGGGATGATCCACCGGGTTCATGGCCACGCCCCGCACATGCGGGCGCTTTCCCAGCCAGCGGGTGCGGCCCGCTTTCCCCAGGGAGACATTTTCATGCTCCACGTTGCTGAGCTGCCCCACCGTGGCCCGGCAGGTGATGGGCACCATGCGCACCTCGCCGCTGGGCAGCTTCAGATGGGCGTTGGCCCCTTCTTTGGCCATGAGCTGGGCGTACGAGCCCGCCGCCCGGGCCAATTGGCCGCCCTTGCCGGGTTTGAGCTCCACGTTGTGCACCAAAGTGCCCGTGGGAATGTTGGCCAACGGCAGGGCGTTGCCAGGTTTGATGTCCGCCTCCGGGCTGGAGACAATCACGTCCCCCACCTTCAGCTCCAGCGGCGCCAGGATATAGCGCTTCTCGCCGTCCTTGTAGTGCAGGAGGGCGATGCGGGCGGAGCGGTTGGGGTCGTATTCGATGGCCGCCACCTTGGCCGGCACTTCCAGCTTGTCCCGTTTGAAATCGATGAGGCGGTACATCCGCTTGTGGCCGCCCCCCTGATGCCGGGCGGTGTTGCGGCCATGGTTGTTCCGCCCCCCCTTCTTGCGCAGAGGCGCCAACAGGCTCTTTTCCGGCTCGGTTTTCGTAATCTCGGCGAAATCCGGCACCGTCTGGAACCGGCGTCCCGCCGAGGTGGGTTTGCGTTGAATCAGTGCCATGGTTAAACCCTTGGGCTGCCAGCGAGGCGCTGACAGCAGTCCGCCATGTGTGGCACCTGGCGGTTTGTAAGGCTTCGTTTCCGGGTTGCTGCGTTTCCCTGTTCGCGTGCGGCGATTGTTCCGGCAGTGCTCCGAAGCTATGAGTCCCTGCCTGCCCCTGACTGCCGGCAGACCGGAGCTTAGATTTCAAAGCCGCTGAGTTTTTCTCCCGGCGCCAGGGTGACAACGGCCTTCTTCCAATCGGGCCGGACCCCTTCGGTGCGCCCCAGGCGCTTTTTCTTCCCCTTCATCCGGATGGTGTTGACGCTCAGGACCTTGACCTTGAAGACTTCTTCCACCGCTTTGCGGATCTCGATCTTGTTGGCGTCCACCGCCACCTTCAGCGTCACCTTGTTCCCCGCCTCTTTCTGGGCATGGGTTTTCTCGGTGATGAGGGGCCCTTTGATCACATAATGATGCGCCTTCATTTATGCCAACCTCGCTTCGATCTGGGGCACCGCGGGGGACAGCACCATCAGGTGGTCATACTTCAGAATGTCATACACGTTCAGCCCGGCGGTGGGCATGACCTGGACATAGGGAATGTTGCGGGCTGACAGGCTCAGGGCCTCATTTTCCCGGTCGGTGACCACCAGCACCTTCTCCATGGCGAAGGTTTTCAGCAGCCGGACGAAATCCTTGGTCTTGGGCGTGGTGTGCGGATAGTCCTCCAAAATCACCAACTGCCCGTTGGCCAGTTTGCTGCTCAGGGCCATCTTCAAGGCCAGCCGCCTGACCTTTTTGGGCATCGGGTAGGCATAGCTCCGGGGCTTGGGGCCGAACACGGTGCCGCCCCCCCGCCACAAGGGCGAGCGGATGGAGCCCGCCCGGGCCCGGCCGGTGCCCTTTTGCCGCCAGGGTTTTTTCCCGCCCCCGGAGACCTCGCCCCGGGTTTTCGTGCACGCGGTCCCGGCCCGCTTTTTGGCCCGCTGCCAAGTCACCACTTCATGCAGGATGGGCGGATAGATTTCCACCCCGAAGATGTCCTCTTTGAGGTCCATCTCCCCCACTTTTTCCCGGTTGATATTGAACACATCCACCCGCGGCATGGCGCTACCCGACCTTTGTAATGAAGACGATGCCCCGGCTGGGGCCGGGAACCGCCCCCTTGACCACCAACAGGTTGTCTTCCGGACGCACATCAATAACTTCCAGGTTTTTCACCGTGACCCGCACATTTCCCATATGGCCGGGGAGTTTCTTGCCCTTGATGACCCGGGAGGGAAAGGCGCTGGCGCCGATGGACCCCGGAGCCCGATGGTTCATGGAGCCGTGGCTCATGGGCCCCCGGTGAAAGCCGTGGCGCTTGACGGTGCCCTGGAATCCTTTGCCCTTGCTGGTGCCGGTCACCATGAGGCGATCGCCGATGGCAAACTGCTCCACGGTGAGCTCCTGGCCTTCGTCGAAGGCCCCGGCATCTTCCACCCGGAACTCCCGCAAAACCTGGAAGCCGCTTTTACTGCCATGCTTTTCCAGGTGGCCCTTCTCGGGCTTGTTCACCTTGGCCAGGTTTTTCCGGGCAAACCCCAACTGCAAGGCCTCATAGCCGTCCCGGCTGGTGAATTTTTTCTGCACCACGAAGCAAGGGCCAGCCTCGATGACCGTCACCGCCACGGACTGGCCGTCCGCTTCAAAAATGCGGGTCATGCCGATTTTTCTGCCGATGATGCCGTTGAGCATCGTTTGATCCTTTATCTGTGCCGATTGGCTGGCTCCGGAGCCTAAAGGTACTCACCAGTGGCCGCCTGCGCCCGCCCGGCCCGAAAATTTCAGACCCGGATTTCCACGTCCACGCCCGCCGCCAGATCCAGCTTGCTGATGGCGTCCATGGTCTGCTGGGTGGGTTCCAAAATATCCAGCAGTCGCTTATAGGTCCTGATCTCGAACTGCTCCCGGGATTTTTTATCAATGTGGGGCGAACGCAGCACGCAATACTTGTTGATCTCCGTGGGCAGCGGTATGGGCCCCGCCACCCGGGCGCCCGTGCTGCGGGCGGTCTCCACAATATCCATTACCGCCTTGTCCAAAAGCTTGTGGTCATACGACCGCAAACGAATCCGTATCTTGGGAGCGATCATGGCCCTTCCTACTCGATGATTTCGCTGACGACGCCGGCGCCCACGGTGCGGCCGCCTTCACGGATGGCGAACCTGAGCTCCTTCTCCAACGCCACCGGCGTGATGAGGTTCACCGTCAGACTGACGTTGTCTCCCGGCATCACCATCTCCACCCCCTCCGGCAGCGTCACCACCCCCGTCACGTCCGTGGTCCGCAGGTAAAACTGCGGCCGATACCCCGCAAAAAACGGCGTGTGCCGACCTCCCTCCTCCTTGGTCAGCACATACACCTCCGCCTTAAACTTCGTGTGCGGCGTTATCGAACCCGGCTTGGCCACCACCTGACCCCGCTCCACCTCGTCCTTCTTGATGCCCCGCAAGAGCAAGCCCACATTGTCACCCGCCTGCCCCTGATCCAATATCTTCCGGAACATCTCCACTCCCGTCACCACCGTCTTCTGGGTCGGCGCAAACCCCACAATCTCCACCTCGTCGCCCACCTTGATCACCCCCCGCTCCACCCGACCGGTCACCACCGTGCCCCGACCCGAAATGGAAAACACGTCCTCGATGGGCATCAAAAAGGGCTTGTCCACCGCCCGCACCGGCTCCGGTATGTAGCTGTCCAACGCCTCCATCAACTCAAATATCGGCCGCGCCGCCTCACTGTCCGGATCGTCGCTCTCCAGCGCCTTCAACGCCGAACCCCGGATGATGGGAATCTCATCCCCAGGAAACTCATACTTGCTCAACAGCTCCCGCAGCTCCAACTCCACCAACTCTATCAGCTCCGGGTCGTCCACCATGTCCACCTTGTTCAAAAATACCACTATATACGGCACCCCTACCTGACGGGCCAACAATATGTGCTCCCGCGTCTGCGGCATCGGTCCATCATCCGCTCCCACCACCAATATCGCCCCGTCCATCTGCGCCGCACCCGTAATCATGTTCTTGATGTAGTCCGCATGACCCGGACAGTCCACATGCGCATAATGACGCTTGTCCGTCTCATACTCCACATGCGCCAACGCTATCGTGATCCCCCGCTCCTTCTCCTCCGGAGCCTTGTCTATCTGGTCAAACGGCACAAACGCCGCCTTCCCCTTCTTGGCCAAATGCTTCGTGATGGCCGCCGTCAACGTCGTCTTACCATGATCGATGTGACCTATCGTCCCTACATTCACGTGCGGCTTCGTCCGCTCAAACTTCTTCTTGGCCATTGGAGTTCCTCCCAGCGTTTTCAGGGTCAGGCCTGCGCCTGGCGCCGTCCCAAAATCTCTTCCGCCAGATTCGGCGAAACTGGCTCATAGTGATCAAACTGCATGGTAAAGGTGGCCCGGCCCTGGGTGGCGCTCCTCAGCACCGTGGCATAGCCGAACATGGTGGCCAGGGGCACGTGGGCCGTAATCACCTGCGTATGCCCCCGGCTTTCCATGCCGGTGATGCGGCCCCGCCGGGCGTTGAGTTCGCCCATGACCTCCCCGACAAATTCCTCCGGAGTCACCACCTCCAGGGCCATGATGGGCTCCAGAAGCACCGGCCGAGCCGCCAGGGCGGCCTCCTTGAAGGCCATGGAGCCGGCGATCTGAAAGGCCCGCTCCGAGGAATCCACCTCGTGGTAGGAGCCGTCCACCAGCCGGATGAGCACATCCACCATGGGATAGCCCAACACCCCGGTGGCTGCCGCCTCCCGGACCCCTTTTTCCACCGCCGGGATGAATTCCTTGGGGATGACCCCACCCACAATCTTGTTCTCAAAAACCACGTCACTGCCCGCCGGCAACGGCTCCACCTCCAGCCAAACGTGGCCGTATTGGCCCCGACCGCCGCTCTGGCGCACAAACCGCCCCTCGGCCCGGGCGAAGTCAGTGACCGTCTCCCGGTAGGATACCTGCGGTCGCCCCACCCGGGCATCCACTTTGAACTCCCGGGTCAGGCGGTCCACAATGATCTCCAGATGGAGCTCGCCCATGCCGGAGATAATGGTCTCGCCGGTTTCCGCATCGGTCTTCAGCCGGAAAGAAGGGTCCTCGGCGGCGATCTTGGCCAGGGCCAGCCCCAGCTTGTCCTGGTCCGCCTTAGTCTTGGGCTCGATGGCGATGTCAATGACCGGCTGGGGTATGTGCAAGGCCTCCAACACGATGGGCTGGCGCTCATCGCACAGGGTGTCGCCGGTGGAGGCGTTCTTCAACCCCACCGCGGCCACGATGTCGCCGGCATAGGCCGCGTCGATCTCTTCCCGCTTGTTGGCGTGCATCTTCAAAAGCCGGCCGATGCGTTCCTTGACGCCCTTGGTGGCGTTTAACACCGAACTGCCGGCCTGCAGCACCCCGGAATACACCCGCAAGAAGGTCAGGTGCCCCACGTAGGGGTCGGAGTACAGCTTGAAGGCCAGGGCCGCCAGGGGCGCTTCGTCGGCGGCCGGCCGGCTCACCACCTCCCCGGCCGGATTCAGGCCCTGCACCGGCGGCTTGTCCAGAGGGGAGGGGAGATAATCCACCACCGCATCCAGGAGCGGTTGCACCCCTTTGTTCTTAAAGGCCGACCCCAAAAGCACCGGCACCAGCTTGAGCTCGATGGTGCCCCGGCGCAGGGCCGCTTTGAGCCTGACTTCCTCCACCGGCTCGTCGGAGAGGAAGCGCTCCATGATTTCTTCGTCCACCTCAGCCAGGGCCTCCAGAAGCCGGCCCCGCCATTCCCGGACCGCCTCCATCAAGGCCGCCGGCACGTCCATCACCTGAAACTTCAGCCCCTGGCTGGCCTCGTCAAAGACCACCGCCCGTTGGCTGATGAGGTCCACAATGCCCTTGAATTCGGCCTCTTCCCCCAGCGGCAATTGCAGGAGCACCGGGGTGGCGTCCAGCCGCTCGGTCATCATCCGCAAACAGCGGCCGAAATCCGCCCCCACCCGATCCATCTTGTTGATAAAGGCGAGCCGCGGCACCCGGTAACGGTCCGCTTGGCGCCACACCGTCTCCGACTGGGGCTCCACCCCGGCCACCGCGTCGAACAAGGCCACCACCCCGTCCAGCACCCGCAATGAGCGCTCCACCTCAATGGTGAAATCCACGTGGCCGGGGGTATCAATGATGTTGATGCGATGGTCCCGCCAATAGCAGGTGGTGGCGGCGGACGTGATGGTGATGCCCCGCTCCTGCTCCTGGACCATCCAGTCCATGGTGGCCTGGCCGTCGTGCACCTCTCCCAAACGGTGGGTCACCCCGGTATAAAAGAGGACCCGCTCCGTGGTGGTGGTCTTGCCGGCATCAATGTGGGCCATGAAACCGATGTTTCTGACCCGCTCCAAGGGTGTGGTTCTGGGCACGCGCGTTTACCAACGATAATGGGCAAAGGCTTTGTTGGCCTCGGCCATTTTGTGAGTGTCTTCCCGTTTCTTGATGGCGCCGCCCCGGTTTTGGGAGGCGTCCAGAAATTCTCCGGCCAGCTTGGATTCCATGGACTTCTCGGCCCGGGCCTTGGCATAGCTGATGAGCCAGCGGATGGCCAAGGAGATGCGCCGGTCCTGGCGGACTTCCACCGGCACCTGGTAGGTGGCGCCGCCCACCCGCCGGGATTTGACCTCGATCAAGGGCTTCACGTTGTCCATGGCCTGATGGAAGATCTTCAGCGGATCATCCTTCGTTCGCTGGCCCATAATCTCCAGGGCGTTGTAAAAAATCCGTTGGGCCGTGGATTTCTTGCCCCGCCGCATGAGCCCGTTGATGAACCGGCTGACCAGCTTATCGTTATACTTCAGGTCGGGGGCAATGGGCCGCTTGACCACTCCGCCTTTTCTCGGCATCTCTCAACTCCGTTTTCCGTTTGCCCTTTGCCGTTGCTCGCCCTCCGGCGGTGCCGAAGTAGACCTCCGGCCGCCGCAAAGAGCGCCGGGCGCTTACTTGGGCCGTTTGGCCCCGTATTTAGACCGGCCCCGGCGCCGATCCTGCACCCCGGAGGCGTCCAGGGTGCCCCGCACCACGTGGTAGCGCACCCCCGGCAGATCCTTGACGCGGCCGCCCCGGATCAGAACCACCGAGTGCTCCTGGAGGTTGTGGCCGACACCCGGGATGTAGGTGGTCACCTCGATGCCGTTGGTCAGCCGCACCCGGGCCACTTTGCGCAGGGCCGAATTGGGCTTCTTGGGCGTGGTGGTGTACACCCTGACGCACACCCCCCGTTTCTGGGGGCAGCTTTGCAAAGCCGGCGAGGCCGTGCGCTGTTTGATTTTCTGGCGGCCCTTGCGGACCAACTGATTGATGGTGGGCATAGCTGCAACCTCACAACGTTTGGCACACAAATCTTGTATTTTTATCGATTCCAGCTTCTGTTGTCAAGCCTTTATTCCGGCGGCGGCAATTCCAGCGGAGTCTCGACCCCTTGGGCCTCCACCAGGGGCACCTCCGGGGCCTCCTCCGGCAAGGCCGAGGCCGCTTCTTCAGCTCCAGGCACTGCGATCTCCAGATTGCGGTAGGCCGCCAGGCCGGTTCCCGCCGGGATGATGCGGCCCATGATGACGTTTTCCTTCAGGCCCCGCAGGTAGTCCACCTTCCCCTGCACCGAGGCGTCGGCCAGCACCTTGGTGGTCTCCTGGAAGGAGGCCGCCGAAATCCAGCTCTCCGTGGTCAAAGAGGCCTTGGTGATCCCCAGGAGCAAAGGCTCGCCCACCGCCGGTCGCTTGCCCTCCGCCATGGCCCGGTCGTTTTTCTCCTCAAAAACCCACTTTTCCACCTGCTCGCCGATGAGAAAGTCGGTGTCGCCGGGATCCACCACTTTGATCCTTCTCAGCATCTGGCGGACGATGACCTCGATGTGCTTGTCGTTGATCTTGACGCCCTGGAGGCGGTAGACCTCCTGCACCTCGTCCACCAAATAGCGGGCCAAGTCCTTGAGGCCCCGGATGTTCAGAATGTCGTGGGGGTTGGCGGAGCCGTCCATGAGAGGGTCGCCGGCCTTGACGAAGTCGCCTTCCTGCACCGCCACGTGCTTGCCTTTGGGGATCAGGTATTCCTTGGGTTTCCCCACCTCCGGGGTAACGATGATCTTGCGCTTGCCCTTGATGTGCTTGCCGAAGGACACCACCCCGGAGATCTCGCTGATAATCGCGGTCTCCTTGGGTTTGCGCACCTCAAAAAGCTCCGCCACCCGGGGCAAGCCGCCGGTGATGTCCTTGGTCTTCATGGTTTCCCGGGGAATCTTGGCGATGACGTCGCCGGGATACACCCGATCGCCTTCGTTCACCATAAGGATGGCGCCCACCGGCATGAAATAGCGGGCGTAGGCCACCGAGCCCGGAATGCGGGCCGTCTGCCCGGATTCATCCTTCACCGAGATGCGGGGCCGCAAATCCGGGTCTTTGCTCTCGATGATGAGGCGGGAGACTTTCCCGGTCACCGGGTCGACGCGTTCCTGCAGGGCCTCCAGGATGTCCCCGAACTTGATGATGCCCCCCACTTCGGTGAGCATGGGGTTGGTGAAGGGGTCCCATTCCGCCAGGACCGTGCCGGGCTCCACCTCCTGGCCTTCCCGGACCTTGAGGTGCGCGCCGTAGGGGAGCTGCGGAAAGCGCTCCCGCTCAATGCCCTTCTCGCTGACAATGACCAGGTCCATCTGGCGGGAGAGGTTCACCAGCTCGCCGTGTCGGTCTTCCACGTATTTGGCGTTGTCAAAGCGCACCCGGCCCCGGACCCGGGCCACATGTCGGCTTTGCTCGGCCCGCCGGGAAGCAGTGCCACCGATGTGGAAGGTGCGCATGGTGAGCTGGGTGCCAGGCTCGCCGATGCTCTGGGCCGCCAGAATCCCGATGGCCTCGCCGATGTTCACCTGGGTGCCGTGGGCCAGATCCCGGCCGTAGCACTTGGCGCACACCCCCCAGCGGGTCTGGCAGGTGAGCACGGAGCGGATTTCCACCTTCTCAATGCCGGCGTCCTCGATGCGCTGGGCCGCTTCCTCGTCAATTTCCTCATTGGCCTTGACCAGGACTTCCCCGGTATGGGGGTCCACCACGTCTTCCAGGGCAGTGCGGCCCAAGACCCGGTCCTTGACCCGCTCGATGATCTCGCCGCCTTCCACCAGGGGAGTGACGTAGATGCCGTCAATGGTGCCGCAGTCCAGCTCGCTGATCACCGCATCCTGGGCCACGTCCACCAAACGGCGGGTGAGGTAGCCGGAATTGGCGGTCTTGAGGGCGGTGTCCGCCAGACCTTTGCGGGCCCCGTGCGTGGAAATGAAGTATTGGAGAACGCTCAGACCTTCCCGGAAGTTGGCGGTGATGGGAGTCTCAATGATTTCCCCCGAGGGCTTGGCCATCAGACCCCGCATGCCGGCCAACTGGCGCATCTGGTCCTTGCTGCCCCGGGCCCCGGAGTCCGCCATCATGAAAATGGGGTTGAAGCTCACCACTTCTTCCTGGTGGGTGATGGTCTTGGTGGGATCCTCCGGGTCGGGCTCCTCCACGTTGATCACTTCCCGGCTCATTTCTTCCATCATGCGGGCCGCCACTTCATCGGTGGCCTTGGCCCAGATGTCCACCACCTTGTTGTATTTTTCACCCTCGGTGATGATACCTTCCTGATACTGTTCCTCCACCTGGGAGACTTCCTTGAGGGCCTGGTTCAGGATGGTGGACTTGAGGGCCGGAATGACCATGTCCTTGACGGAGATGGAGATGCCCGCCTTGGTGGCGTACTGGTAGCCCAGGTTTTTCAGGCGGTCGGCCAACAGCACCGTCTGCTTGATGCCGCATTTGCGGTAGGCGTGGGCGATGAGCTTGCGCACCTCCCGTTTGGTCATGACGGTGTTCACCATCTCGAAGGACAGTCCCTTGGGGAGGATCTCATAAAGGAGAATACGGCCCACCGTGGTGTCGTAGAGCTTGCCGTTGATCCGCACCGGAATGCGGGCCTGGAGGTGCACTTCCCCTTGGTCGTAGGCCACCCGGACCTCCTCCGGGGAGGCGAAGGGCAGCGGCTTTTTGCCGTTCTTGGCCACCCGCTCCCCCTTGGCAAAGGGCCGCTCCCGGGTCATGTAATACAGGCCGAGGACGATGTCCTGGGTGGGGACGATGATGGGGTCGCCGTTGGCGGGCGACAGGATGTTGTTGGTGGACATCATCAGCGCCCGGGCCTCGATCTGGCTCTCAATGGACAAAGGCACATGCACCGCCATTTGGTCGCCGTCGAAGTCGGCGTTGAACGCAGTGCACACCAAAGGATGGAGCTGGATGGCCTTGCCTTCGATGAGGATGGGCTCAAAGGCCTGGATGCCCAGCCGGTGCAGGGTGGGGGCCCGGTTGAGCATCACCGCATGTTCCTTGACCACCTCGTCCAGGATATCCCAAACCTCCGGGGTTTCCTTGTCCACCAGCTTTTTGGCCACCTTGATGGTGGTGGCGTAGCCCCGGGAGACCAGCTTGTTGAAGATGAAGGGCTTGAAAAGCTCCAGGGCCATTTGCTTGGGAAGGCCGCATTGATGCAGCTTCAGCTCCGGACCGATGACAATCACCGACCGGCCGGAATAGTCCACCCGTTTGCCCAGGAGATTCTGGCGGAAGCGCCCCTGTTTGCCCTTGAGCATGTCGGAGAGGGACTTGAGGGGCCGCTTGTTGGGACCGGTGATGGTGCGGCCCCGCCGGCCGTTTTCAAACAGCACGTCCACCGCTTCCTGGAGCATGCGCTTTTCGTTGCGGATGATGATATCCGGCGCGTTCAGCTCCAGCAGGCGCTTCAGCCGGTTGTTGCGGTTGATCACCCGGCGGTACAAATCGTTCAGGTCGCTGGTGGCGAAGCGGCCGCCGTCCAGGTGCACCAGGGGGCGCAGGTCCGGCGGCAACACCGGGATGACCTCCAGCACCATCCACTCGGGGCGCTGCCCGGATTCCCGGAAGGCGTCGATGATCTTGAGGCGTTTCCCCAGCTTCTTGCGCTTGGCGTCCGAGCTGGTCTTGGCCATTTCGGCCCGCACTTCCTGGCCCAGGGCTTCCAGGTCCAAGGCGGCCAGCATGTCCCGGATGGCCTCGGCGCCCATGCCTGCCTGGAACCGCTCCCCGTACTCATCTTTGAGCTGCCGGTAGCGCTCCTCGGAGAGCAAGGCACCTTTGGCGAGATTGGGCACATCCCCGGGGTCCACCACCACGTAGGCCTCAAAGTAGAGGATTTTCTCCAGATCTTTCAGGGTGAGGTCCAAGAGGTTGCCGATCTTGCTGGGCAGACTTTTCAAAAACCAGATGTGCACCACCGGGCTGGCCAACTCGATGTGGCCCATGCGCTCCCGCCGCACCTTGGACTGGATCACCTCCACGCCGCATTTTTCGCAGGTGATGCCCCGGTGCTTCATGCGCTTGTATTTGCCGCAGTTGCACTCATAATCCTTGGCCGGCCCGAAAATTTTGGCACAGAACAGCCCGTCCCGCTCCGGCTTGAAGGTGCGGTAGTTGATGGTCTCCGGTTTCTTCACTTCGCCGTGGGACCAGGAGCGGATCATGTCCGGCGAGGCCAGAGACAGACGCACCGCCTCAATGGCCAGGGGATCCTCCGGCCGCGCGAAGAGGCTGTTCAGATCTTCCAATTTCACGTCCTTGGGCTTGTCCAGCATAGCTATTCCTTGGAGGGCTTCTCCTTCTTCAGGAGCTCCACGTTGAGCGCCAGGCTCTTGAGCTCCCGGACCAGCACGTTGAAGGATTCGGGCAGACCCGCCTCCAGATCGTATTCGCCCTTGAAGATCTTCTCATACATGCGGGTGCGTCCGGCCACGTCGTCGCTTTTGACGGTGAGGAATTCCTGCAACGTATAGGCGGCGCCGTAGGCCTCCAGGGCCCAGACCTCCATTTCCCCCAGGCGCTGGCCGCCGAACTGGGCCTTGCCCCCCAGGGGCTGCTGGGTGACCAGGGAGTACGGCCCGATGGAGCGGGCATGAATCTTGTCAGCCACCAGGTGGTGGAGCTTCATCATGTACATCATACCCACGGTGACGTCCCGGTCGAACTCCTCGCCGGTGCGGCCGTCCCGCAGCCTGGCCTGGCCGCCCACGGGCAGGCCCGCCTCCGCCAAACAGGCCCGTACCTCTTCCTCGCTGGCGCCGTCGAACACCGGGGTGGCCATAAACACCCCCTGGCGATAGCGCTTGTTCCAGATGTCCCTGAGTTCCTCATAATCGGCGGCGTCGATTTCCGCCGCCACCTCCGGGTCATTGAAGATGCGCTTCAGGCGGTTTTTGACGGACTCCTCGGAGTAATACTTGTCCAGCATCTCACCGATCTGCTTGCCCAGCTCAAAAGAGGCCCAACCCAGATGGGTCTCCATGACCTGGCCCACGTTCATGCGAGAAGGCACGCCCAGGGGGTTGAGCACGATGTCCACCGGGGTGCCGTCGGCAAAGTAGGGCATGTCCTCTTCCGGCATAATGCGGGAGACCACCCCCTTATTGCCGTGGCGCCCGGCCATCTTGTCGCCCACTGCAAGCTTCCGCTTCATGGCCACAAAGACCTTGACCTTCTTGATGACCCCGGGGGGAAGCTCGTCCACCTTGCGCAAGCGGGAAAGCTTGGCATCGAAGACCATGGACACCAGGTGCAGCTGCTCCTGATAGCGGTCCAACAGCTCGTCCACCTGGTCCTCCAACCCCGCCTCCTGGAAAGAAACATGGCGCCAAAACTCCAGGGGCTGTTTCTTCACCAGCTCCGGGGGCACTCCGGCGCCCGCGTCCAAAAGCGTGGTGCCCTTGACCTCATCTTCGACCGCATCCACCACCTTTTTGCCCACCAGGAGCTCGGCCAGCTTCTGGCGGTAGCTCTGGGTGATGATGGCGATTTCGTCGGCCTGGTCCTTCTGGAGCTTGGCCACCGCCTCATCTTCGATGGAGCGGCTACGGTCGTCTTTTTCCACCCCTTTGCGGGAGAAGACCCGGGCGTCAATGACCACGCCCTCGATCCCCGGCGGCACCCTGAGGGAGGTATCCTTGACGTCCCCGGCCTTCTCGCCGAAGATGGCGCGCAAAAGCTTTTCTTCCGGCGTGAGTTGGGTTTCGCCCTTGGGGGTGATTTTCCCCACCAGGATGTCCCCCGGACGCACTTCAGCTCCGATGCGGATGATCCCGGATTCGTCCAGGTTGCGCAACGCCTCTTCACCCACATTGGGAATGTCCCGGGTGATTTCTTCTTTGCCCAGTTTGGTATCCCGGGCCATCACCTCGAATTCCTCGATGTGGATGCTGGTGAAGACATCATCCTTCACCAAGCGCTCACTCACCAGGATGGAGTCCTCAAAGTTGTAGCCGCCCCAGGGCATGAAGGCCACCATGACGTTCTTGCCCAGGGCCAGTTCTCCCAATTGGGTGGCCGGGCCGTCGGCGATGATCTGGCCGCTTTCCACCAGATCCCCCCGGCGCACGATGGGCCGTTGGTTGTAACAGGTGTTCTGGTTGGTACGCTGGAACTTGGTGAGCTTATAGATATCCACCGGCGAGTCACCGCCGCCGTTGCCGTCCGCGGCCCGGATGACGATGCGGGTGGCGTCCACGTCTTCCACCACTCCGCCCCGTTTGGCCACCAGGGTGACGCCGGAATCCCGGGCCACCACGCCCTCCATGCCGGTCCCGATGATGGGGGTGGAGGAGGTGAGGAGCGGCACCGCCTGCCGCTGCATGTTGGAGCCCATCAGGGCCCGGTTGGCGTCGTCGTGCTCCAGAAACGGGATGAGGGAGGCCGCCACGCTCACCAACTGGCTGGGGGAGACGTCCATGTAGTCGATGTCGCTGGGACTCACCATGACATACTGGCCGCTGATGCGGGCTTCCACCCGCTCATCCAGAAAGCGCCCCTCCTCATCCAGCCGGGCGTTGGCCTGGGCGATGACCTTGCCCTCTTCGTCCAGGGCGGAAAGATAGCGTACCTCCCGGGTCACCCGGGTCTCCACCTTGTCCCCCACCTTGACCTTTTCCACCACCCGATAGGGGCTTTCGATGAAGCCGAACTCATTCACCCGGGCATAGGTGGACAACGAGACGATGAGGCCGATGTTGGGACCTTCCGGCGTCTCAATGGGGCAGATGCGGCCGTAGTGGGTGGGATGCACGTCCCGCACCTCGAAGCCGGCCCGCTCCCGGGTGAGCCCCCCCGGCCCCAGGGCGCTCAGGCGCCGCTTATGGGTGATCTCGGAGAGGGGGTTGGTCTGATCCATGAACTGACTGAGCTGGCTGGTGCCGAAAAACTCCTTGATCACCGCCTGCACCGGCTTGGCGTTGATGAGGTCGTGGGGCATCAGGGTGTCCAGGTCCTGGATGGCCATGCGCTCCTTGATGGCCCGCTCCATGCGCACCAATCCCACCCGGAACTGGTTCTCCAACAGCTCGCCCACGGCTCTGACCCGCCGGTTCCCCAGGTGGTCGATGTCGTCCACCGGGCCTTCCCGGTCCTTTTGGGTGATGAGCTCCTTCACCGCCATCAGGATGTCTTCGGGCAGCAGGGTGGTCTGCGTGAGGGGCAGGTATTCCTCAGGCTTTCTCAGCTTCCGGTCCAGTTTCAGCCGCCCCACGGGGGACAGGTCATAGTATTCCGGGTTGGAAAAGAGGTTGTCGAAAAAGTTCTTGGCGACTTCCTCGTTGGGCCGGTTGCTGGGGCGCAGGCGCCGGTAGATCTCCAGAATGGCGTCCCGCCGGCCTTCGGTCTTGTCCGCCAGCAGGGTGTTCCTCAGGCAGGGGCTCACCGTGATGTTGTCAATATAGAGCAGGTCCAGCTCTTTGATCCCCCGCTCTTTGAGCAGATCCAGCTTTTCCTGGGTCAGGGCCTCGTTGCACTTCACCAAGGGCTCGCCGCTCTCCGGGTCCAGGATGTCATGTGCCGCTACTTTCCCCAGCGGATATTCGGGGCTTTCCGGCAGAAACTCCACCCCCGCCTTTCGGAGCTTGGCCAGGGAGTTGTTGGTCACCCGGCGCATCCGCCGGATAAGAACCTCCCCCGTCATGGGGTCCAGGATATCCACCGGCGCGCTTTTGTCCAACAGGAGTTCCGGAATGAGCTTGCGTTTTACCTGATCGCCCTCCAGGAACACCTTTTCCGTGTCGTAAAAATAGTTGAGCAGAAACTCCGTGGAATAACCCAGGGCCTTGAGCAGCACGGTGGCGGGAAACTTCCGCCGCCGATCAATGCGCACGTAGAGGATGTCCTTGGGATCGAACTCAAAGTCGATCCAGGATCCTCTGAGGGGAATCAGCCGGGCCGAGTAGATGATTTTGCCGCTGGAGTGAATCTTGGCCCGGTCGTGGTCAATGAACAGCCCCGGCGAACGGTGCAGTTGGCTCACCACCACCCGCTCGGTGCCGTTGATGATAAAGGTGCCATGCTGGGTCATCAGAGGCAGGGTGCCGAAGTAGATCTCCTGCTCCTTGATGTCCCGGATGGGGAGGGGCTTGGTTTCACCGGGCTCGTATACCACCAGGCGCACCCGGATCTTCATGGGGACTTCATAGGTCATGCCCCGCTGCAGACATTCGTCCACTTCGTACTTGGGATCTCCCAAGGAATAGTCCACGAACTGGAGCTCGCAGGAGCCGCTGAAGTCCTTGATGGGAAACACGCTGTGAAAGACCCCCTGGAGCCCGAAATTCTGGCGGTGCTCCGGGGGCACGTCAATCTGGAGGAACCGGGCGTAGGAATCCCGCTGCATCTCAATGAGATTGGAGATGTCCACTACCCGCTCGATCTTGCCGAAACTTTTGCGGTAGAGTCTCAGAGGCGAAAAGGCTTTGGCCATGGGTACTCCTTGGGTTTATGGCCCGATGCGTTACTTGATCTCGACGGTCGCTCCCTGCTCTTCCAGTTTCTTTTTGATCTCCTCCGCTTCCGCTTTGGAAATGGCTTCCTTGAGCACGGTGGGGGCGCTTTCCACCGCCTCCTTGGCCTCCTTGAGGCCCAAGTTCGTGATGGCCCGGACTTCCTTGATCACCTGGATCTTGTTGGGACCACAGGCGGTGAGGACCACATCGAATTCGGTCTTTTCCTCTTCCACCGGCGCCGCGGCGGCCGCCACCGGCGCACCCACCGCCGCCACGGCCACCGGCGCGGCGGCAGAGACGCCGAACTTCTCCTCCAGTTCTTTGATGAGCTGGGAAAGCTCCAATACCGTCATGTTGGCCAAGGCGTCAATGATTTCGCTACGGGATATGGACATCGTTTCCTCCTTAGAAGCGTGGGCTGCCTCAGCCGGCAGCCGCGTGGTGCTTGCTTGCATATGTTTCAGGGCAAAGCCGCCGGGCTTTCCGGGAACCCGGGGCGCTGCCGCCGGCCCGGCGCCGCCTGCGGATCAGGCTTCGGCAGCCGGGGCTTCGCCGCCTTCTTTTTGCTCCTTGATGGCCGTCAACACATTCATCAGGTTGCGGAGCACCCCCGCCAGCACGGTGACCAGCCCTTGAGGCACTCCTTGCAGCACGCCCAGCAGTTGAGCCAGCAGCACCTCCCGGGCGGGCAGCTTGGAGAGGGCCTCCACTTCGGCAACGCTCAGCACCTGACCGCCCAGGGCGCCGCCCTTGAGCTTGAAAAATTGCGGTTTTTCCTGGGCGAATTTGACCAAAAGCTTGGCCAGGGCCACCGGATCGCCAAAGCCCAGGGTGAGGGCGTTGGGGCCGGTAAACATGTCGTTTAAAGGGGCGATGACGGTGTCCGGCGTGGCCGCCCGGCGCAGCAGGGTGTTTTTGGCCACCTTGAGTTCGCCCCCGACTTCCCGAACCTGGCGCCGCAGTTGGGTAAGAGCCGCCACGTTGAGGCCGGAAAAATCCGCCAGAATCCCTACCTGGGCCCGGGCTGCCTTTTCCTTCAGCTCCTGGACCACGACGGCCTTCTTTTCGATCTGTGGCTTGAGCACGTGAGGCCTCCTTTATGACAGCATCCGCACCAGGTTTTTGACGTCCGTGGTCTCCACCGCGATCCCCGGGCCCATGGTGGTGGAAAGGTGAATGCCCTTGAGATAGGTGCCTTTGCTGGTGGCGGGCTTAAGACGCACCAATTGGTCCATGAAGGCCGCCAGGTTCTGCAAAAGTTTTTCCTTCCCGAAGGACACCTTGCCCAAGGGGGCATGCACCACCCCGGCCCGGTCCACCCGGAACTCCACCTTGCCGCCCTTCAATTCCTTGACGGCCTTGGCCACGTCAAAGGTCACGGTGCCCACCTTGGCGTTGGGCATCAAGCCCCGGGGGCCCAGGATTTTGCCGATTTTCCCCACTTGGCCCATGAGGTCCGGGGTGGCCACCGCCTTGTCGAATTCCAGCCAACCTCCCTGGATCTTGGCGATGAGGTCGTCGGCACCCACGTAGTCGGCGCCGGCGTCCTTGGCCTCCTGTTCTTTTTCCCCCTTGGCGAACACAAGAACCCGGACGGTCTTTCCCAAACCGTGCGGGAGCACCACCGCGCCCCGGACCATCTGGTCGGCGTGCCGGGGGTTGACCCCCAACACCACGGCGGCTTCCAGGGTCTCGTCAAACTTGGCGCTGGCGGTCTCAAGCGCTACTTCCACCGCTTCCGGGAAGGTGTAGCGCCGCCCGGCCTCCACCTTGGCCGCCTTTTCCCGGTATCGTTTGCCATGTTTGGCCATGGTCGGTTCCCTTACCCTTCCACAATGTCAATGCCCATGCTGCGGGCGGTGCCGGCGATGGTGCGCCGGGCCATGTCCAAGTCGGTGGTGTTCAGATCCGGCAGCTTCTGCTTGGCGATCTCCGTGAGCTGGGTCTGGGTGATGCTGCCCACCTTGCTGCGGCTGGCCTCCTTGGAGCCGGAGGCCACCTGGGCCGCCTGCTTCAGCAGCACGCTGGCGGGCGGGGTCTTGGTAACAAAGGTGAAGGAACGGTCGGCGTACACGGTGATGAGCACCGGGATGACGGTGCCCTCCTGACCGGCCGTCCGGGCGTTGTAGCTCTTGACGAACTCCATGATGTTGACCCCGTGCTGGCCCAAGGCGGGCCCCACCGGGGGGGACGGACTGGCCTGTCCTGCCGGGAGCTGCAGTTTGATCTGCGCGATAACTTTTTTGGCCATCTGTTAGTGCCCCTTGGCGATTTTTGGCCTGGGCGGCGGAATTCCCCCGCCCAGCCGTCAAGTCGCAACGTCTTTATATCTTTTCCAGTTGCGTAAATTCCAGCTCCACCGGGGTGGGGCGCCCGAAGACGCTGATCATCACCTTCACCCGCCCCCGGTCGGCCCGCACCTCGTCCACCACCCCGGTGAAGTTGGTGAAGGGCCCGTCGGTCACCTGCACCTTGTCGCCGGGCTCGAACTGGATCTTGGGCTTGGGCTTGGCGATGCCCTCCTGCATCTGGGCCAAAATCTTTTCGGCATCGGCCTCAGGGATGGCCACCGGTTCGGTTTTGCTGCCCACAAAGCCGGTCACCTTGGGCGTCTCCTTCACCAGGTGCCAGGTGTCGTCGTTGAGCTCCATCCTCACCAGCACATAGCCGGGATAGAATTTGCGGGCCGAAACTTTGCGCTCCCCCTTGACCATCTCCTCCACCATCTCGGTGGGCACCACCACCTCGGTGATGAGGTGGCTCAGACCATGGGCCTTGGCCCGCTCCAGAATGGCGGACCTCACCTTTTGCTCAAAGCCCGAGTAGGTGTGGATGATGTACCACTTTTGGCTCACGGCCCCAGATTCCTCACATTACCGGATCAGGCTGCCCACCAATCTGGAAAGGCCCAGATCCACCAAGCCCAGAAAGGCGGAGATCACCACCACCAGGAACAGGACAATGGCGGTGGTGCCCAAGGTCTCCCGCCGCTCCGGCCAGGTCACCTTTTTCAGTTCCTGCACCGCTTCGGCGAGGAACTGGCGGGTGACACGGGCATATTCGCCCACCTGCGGCAGTTTCGCCCGCCATGAGGGCTTCGGCTTGCCGGGACGGAGTTTCACCACCTGGCCCCCGCCCTCTTTGCCCTTCACCTTGTTTTTCTTCATCCGGTCCTCACTAACCCCGGCTTCCCAGGTCAAAAACGAGCCTGCGCCGCCCTCCAAGGGGTCGGCTGATCCCAATCCCTTGGCAAGGTGGCGCGCTTTGCGCCTCGCTTCCTGTCAGGAGGTGGTGCCTCAGAGGATCTCCTGGGGAAAGTGGGGTTTCGGCCAGCAGTCCTATCCCGGAAGGTCTTCCCTGGTGGCTGTCCCCTATGTCGCGAGCTTCATTGGCAGGCCAGGAGGGATTCGAACCCCCATCCCCCGGTTTTGGAGACCGGTGCTCTAGCCGTTCGAGCTACTGGCCTGTCTGGATCTCCTACTTGCTCTCCCGATGCTCGGTATGGGTCCGGCAGAATGGACAATATTTTTTAAAGGACAAACGGTCCGGAGTGCGCCGCTTGTTCTTGGTGGTCGTGTAATTGCGGCGCTTGCAGGTCCCGCAGGCCAACGTGACGATATCTCTCATGACGGCCCGCCCTTCCTACTCGATGATTTCGCTGACGACGCCGGCGCCCACGGTGCGGCCGCCTTCACGGATGGCGAACCTGAGCTCCTTCTCCAACGCCACCGGCGTGATGAGGTTCACCGTCAGACTGACGTTGTCTCCCGGCATCACCATCTCCACCCCCTCCGGCAGCGTCACCACCCCCGTCACGTCCGTGGTCCGCAGGTAAAACTGCGGCCGATACCCCGCAAAAAACGGCGTGTGCCGACCTCCCTCCTCCTTGGTCAGCACATACACCTCCGCCTTAAACTTCGTGTGCGGCGTTATCGAACCCGGCTTGGCCACCACCTGACCCCGCTCCACCTCGTCCTTCTTGATGCCCCGCAAGAGCAAGCCCACATTGTCACCCGCCTGCCCCTGATCCAATATCTTCCGGAACATCTCCACTCCCGTCACCACCGTCTTCTGGGTCGGCGCAAACCCCACAATCTCCACCTCGTCGCCCACCTTGATCACCCCCCGCTCCACCCGACCGGTCACCACCGTGCCCCGACCCGAAATGGAAAACACGTCCTCGATGGGCATCAAAAAGGGCTTGTCCACCGCCCGCACCGGCTCCGGTATGTAGCTGTCCAACGCCTCCATCAACTCAAATATCGGCCGCGCCGCCTCACTGTCCGGATCGTCGCTCTCCAGCGCCTTCAACGCCGAACCCCGGATGATGGGAATCTCATCCCCAGGAAACTCATACTTGCTCAACAGCTCCCGCAGCTCCAACTCCACCAACTCTATCAGCTCCGGGTCGTCCACCATGTCCACCTTGTTCAAAAATACCACTATATACGGCACCCCTACCTGACGGGCCAACAATATGTGCTCCCGCGTCTGCGGCATCGGTCCATCATCCGCTCCCACCACCAATATCGCCCCGTCCATCTGCGCCGCACCCGTAATCATGTTCTTGATGTAGTCCGCATGACCCGGACAGTCCACATGCGCATAATGACGCTTGTCCGTCTCATACTCCACATGCGCCAACGCTATCGTGATCCCCCGCTCCTTCTCCTCCGGAGCCTTGTCTATCTGGTCAAACGGCACAAACGCCGCCTTCCCCTTCTTGGCCAAATGCTTCGTGATGGCCGCCGTCAACGTCGTCTTACCATGATCGATGTGACCTATCGTCCCTACATTCACGTGCGGCTTCGTCCGCTCAAACTTCTTCTTGGCCATGGTTTTTCTCCACAATCAGGTTCACCCCTGGCGGCCAGGGGTTTTCAGTATCCGGATTCGCTTGAACGCTCGGTTGATTGCGTCATAATAAATGGAGCCCACGACCGGGATCGAACCGGTGAACCTCTTCCTTACCAAGGAAGTGCTCTACCTACTGAGCTACGTGGGCCCTGGAGCGGGAAACGGGACTCGAACCCGCAACCCTCAGCTTGGAAGGCTGATGCTCTGGCCAATTGAGCTATTCCCGCGGCAAAGGCAGGTGGTGGAGAGGGGAGGATTCGAACCTCCGAAGGCTGCGCCGGCAGATTTACAGTCTGCTCCCTTTGGCCACTCGGGAACCTCTCCACAAAGCCGACACACTGACGTTGCCCGTATTCCCTCAATTGGAGCTGGCGATGGGAGTCGAACCCGCAACCTGCTGATTACAAATCAGCCGCTCTGCCATTGAGCTACGCCAGCCGGGGCCTTTCCGGCCAAAGGAAAAGTCAAAATATTAACTTTTTAAAATTAGCCGCTCAAAAGAACTTTGTCAATGATTTTTTTCGCCAACTTCCCCTCCGCCTGATGGAGCCTCCCAAGCCCGCGATTTGACACAGGTCGTGGGCAATGGCATAGTTTCCTGGCAGGAAAGGAGACCATCATGGATCCCTTGCGGGCCCGACTGCTCCGGCAGCTCCCGGCTGTGGATGAACTTTGGCGCCTGCCGCAGCTTGGCGCCCCTCTCTCCCGCCTGCCCCGTCCCTTGGCCACGGAGATTCTCCGGCGGGTCCTTAAGGAGCGGCGCCAGGAACTGCTGACCCGGCCACTGGCCGACCTCCCCCAAGACTTGGACCTGGAAGCCCTCTACCGGGACTTGGCCGTTGCCCTCGCCGCCGGCGGGCGCCCTTCCCTGCAGCGGGTCATCAATGCCAGCGGCGTCATCATCCACACGAACCTGGGCCGCTCCTGCCTCGCCGAGGCCGCCATCAGCCAGATGCTCCTCGCCGCCCGGCATTATACCAACCTGGAGTACGACCTGGCGGCGGGAAAGCGGGGCTCCCGGCAGGCCCACCTAGAGGAGGTGTTGTGCCAGCTCACCAAAGCGGAGGCGGCCCTGGTGGTGAACAACAACGCCGCCGCGGTCTTTCTGGCGTTGAGCGCCTTGGCCCGGGACCGGGAGGTGATCATTTCCCGGGGCCAGCTGGTGGAGATCGGCGGCTCCTTCCGTATGCCCGACGTCATGGCCATGAGCGGCGCCCGCCTGGTGGAGGTGGGCACCACCAACAAGACCTATCTGGCCGACTACGAGCGGGCCATCACTTCCCAGACCGCCCTGCTCCTCAAGGTCCACCCCAGCAACTTCCGCCTCACCGGCTTCACAAGGGAGGTGTCTCTGGCGGAGCTCACCAGTCTGGGCCGGCGCTATGGCCTCACGGTGATGGAGGACCTGGGGAGCGGCTGCCTGCTGGAGCTGGGGCGCTTCGGCCTGGAACGGGAGCCCACCGTGCAGGAGGCCGTGGCCACCGGCGCCGACCTGGTGACCGTGAGCGGCGACAAGCTCCTGGGCGGCCCCCAGGCCGGCATCATCCTGGGGAACCGGGACGTGGTGCAGCGCCTGCGCACCCACCCGCTGCTGCGCGCCCTGCGGCCCGACAAGCTGACCCTGGCGGCCCTGGAAGCCACGTTGCGCCTTTACTATGACGAACGGCAGGCCCTTTCCCAGATCCCCACCCTGTTCATGCTCACCCGGCCCCTGGTGGAGCTGGAGCGCCAGGCCCGCAATCTCTCCCGGGCCCTGAAGCGCCGGTTCGGCGGCCGCCTTACTGTCACCCGGCTGCCCTCTGTGGCCCGGGTGGGGGGCGGCGCGCTGCCCCAGGAGGAGCTCCCCAGCGTGGCCCTGGCCCTGACCCTGCCGCCCCTGACCTCCCACCAGCTGGAGGCCCGCCTCCGGCAGACCACCCCGCCGGTCATCGGCCGTCTGGAGCAGGATCGCTTCCTCCTGGATATGCGCACCCTCAGGCCCGACGATCTGCCGCCCCTGCTGACCGCCCTGGAGCAGGCGGCCACCTGACGGGGCGGGGAGAAGGCCCGCGTACAGAGCGGCCTTTCTCCCGCAGCCAGACAAAAGGGCCCAAACGGGGAAAGGTCAGGCCCCTCAGGGCCCGGATTCCCCCCACCTTTTCCTGGGCTTGGCGCGCGGGCGCTCCCCCTCGCCCGTCCAACCATGTTCCGCGCCGTCCTGAATTGTTGATGAATTAGGAATGCAGAAATGAACTTCGCCGAATCGTTTGTCGGTCTGCCCTCAAGACGACCATTCGTCCCGGGCAAAATGGCCTTCCGGAAGGACTACCGGCAGGATGAACCTTTGCGATCTGCTCTCGCCGCCCTGGTGACCGTCGGCTCCGTCACCACCTCGGGTGCCAAGGGTTTTCTGAATTGCCGAGGGGCCGACGGCGTCCGGCAAGGAGGTTATTTTACCAAATCTTTCAGTTGCTTGCCGGGCTTAAACTTCACCACCTTGCTGGCCGGGATTTTGATGGGTTTACCGGTTTGGGGATTGCGGCCCTCCCGAGCCTTTCGCTCCGCCACCATGAAGGTGCCGAAGCCCGCCAGCGCCAAACGGCCCTGGGTCTTGAGCGCCTCAGAGACCACCTTGATGAGGGCGTTTACCGTTTTTTCGGCGTCTATTTTCTTAACTTGGGCCTCTCCTGCCACCTGCGCGATCAATTCCGCTTTGGTCATAAGTTCCCCCATACTTTTTGAATGATTAACATGAGTTGTCGTGGAAGACCGGTTGCCTGGGTGGACCAGTTACCCCAAAATTTCCCATAACCACAAGTCATTTCTTGGCGTCCTGGGGGTGCATCACCTCACTTGGCTAGAAATTGGCATCGGGCAACGCCTCGGATCCCGGAAGTCGAGGACCGCAGCAGATGTCCCTTGATAGCATACTTTTCCGGCGGCTGACAATAAAAAATTGCTGCTTTTCCAGGCAGAATGGGGTTTCCTCAAAAAAATCCTACCTGGCCGGGGTTCAGGGGGTCCACCTCCAGACCGTCGGCTGATGTACTTTTATGAAAGCCTCTTCCCGAAATGGCAGATCTAAAGGAAGCAGCGCCACCGCCAACAGGCGGCGACGGCCTGTTGAGATCTGGGAGCGCTCCTCAGCGAATGGCGCGGGAAAAAAGCACCCCGGCCCCGGCAGCGAACAGGACATGGGGCAGCCAAATGCCGACCGAAAGCGGCACCCAGCCAGCTTGGCCGAAGGAAGCGCCCAAACCGAAGGTAAGCCAGTAAAGGAACATCACCCCCATGCCCAGCGCCACCAAGGCTGGCAAATACCTTCCTTCATAGCGTAGAATCAACCCCAGCCCAAGAACCGCCAGAATCAGCGGGGTCAGGGAGACGGCAAAGCGGCTGTAGAGGTCCGCCCGGTACAAGGTTGACTTATAGCCGTCCCGCTCCAGCCGCGCCACATAGGCGGACAGCTCCCGCCAGTCCATTTCCCCCACCTTCCGCTCCAGGGAATGAAAATCTTCCGGCTTTTCGGTGAGGGAAAATTCGCGCTGGTCAAATTCTTCATAGGAACCGGCCCCGGTAGCATCGAACCACTGGAGGGAGCCCGCCAGGAAACGCCATCGGCTTCCGTCCCAGACAGCTTTTTTGGCGGTGACCACCTCTCCGAGGCGGAATTCCTCATCAAAGAGATATACGGTCACCCCTTCCAGGGTCCGCTCCGCCTTGTGGAAGGCCAGAATGTTATAAATGGCCCGGTCCCCTTTGTACCAAAACTGCTCCAAGCCCACGAGGCTTCGGGCCGGCTTCTTGAGGACCCGGGTCTCCCAAAAATTCGCCAAGCGGGCCTGGCTCCAGGGCACCAGGAAGAGATTGAGGGCGGCCAACAGAAAAGCCGCCGCGCCCGCCAGCACCAACACCGGCCGGGTCAGACGCAGAATGTCCAGACCCGCGGTGCGCATGGCCATGGTTTCGCGGCTGCGACTGAAAAGACCGAAGGTCAGTAGGGCCGCCAGGATCACTGCCGGGGGCAGAACCTGCCCCAGGGCAAAGGGGACCTTAAGGAGGAGGTAATGGGTAAACTCCCCCAGGCCCAGTTCGGACTTTACCAAGCGGTCAATTTTTTCAAAAAAGTCCACCACCAGGAAGATGGACACAAAGGCCGCCAGGCTGAGGATGAGGACTTTGCCGTATTCCCGGCCGATGTAGCCCTCCAGGAGGCGGGCCCGGCAACGTGGCGAACTGGACATACTTGTGGCATATATCAAAAAATCGGCAAAAAGCTAAGGGGCAATCGGGGCGCACCTGCATGCGGCTGGGATTTCATCTCTCCATTGCCGGCTCCCTCACCCGAGCCGTACGGGAAGCGGTGGCTCTGGGCTGCCAGTCGCTGCAGATCTTCGTCCAGAATCCCCGCCAATGGCGCTGGCGGGAATTCAAGCCTGCGGACATCGCCGCCTTTCTGCGGGCGCGGCGCCAAGCCGGCCTGGGGCCCCTGGTGGTGCACCTCACTTACCTTCCCAATCTGGCCGCTGCTGATCCGCAGCTTTACGCCCGCTCCACCGACCGGCTGGTCCGAGAGTTGCGGCTGGCCCGAGATCTGGAAGCCGACTACCTGGTCTGTCATCCGGGCCACGGTCCTTTGGAGCCCCAGACCTTTCACCGCATCGCCGAGGCCTTGGCCGCGGCGGTACGCTCGGTTCCTCCCCCACCCCTGGTGCTGCTGGAAAACACCGCCGGCCAGGGGCAGGAACTGGGCTTCCACCCTGCCCAGCTCGGCTGCCTCCTCAAGAAGTGTGAGGGGCCCTTGGGAGTCTGCCTGGACACGGCCCATGCCGCCGGGGCCGGCTATGACCTGAATCACCCTGGGGAGGTCAGCCGCCTGCTGGCGGACCTGGCGGGCGGTCCCGGACTTGGCCGCCTGAAGGTGATTCATCTGAACGACAGCCAAGCCGCCATCGGCTCCCGCCGGGACCGCCATTGCCATTTGGGTCAGGGAAGCATCGGCTTGGCCGGGTTTCGCCAGTTGTTCGCCCATCCCCTTTTGCAGGCGGAAGCCGTGATCATGGAAACCCCCCGGCGCCACCCGGTGGATGAATGGCGAAACCTTTTACAAGCCCGGGCCTTAGTCCCGGGTCACCGCCTTCTGGCCAGCTAGGACCCGGCCCAAAGAATGGTTTTTTTCCTTTTGGCGGCCTGCGGTCTGCTCCTCGGCCTGCCAATGGCCCCTGACGGCGCCCGGGTCTTGCGGCCTTCTCTCCCTTCCTGGTTCTGAGTTGTTGTTCTTTCACGTGGCCGGCTGGGCGCGCAACGCCCCAACGGGCCTCTCACCAGCCCAGCCGCCGCCGGGGTGGGGCGGTGGGGAGTTTTTCCTGAAGCTCTTGCAACAAGTTGCGGTCTGCCGGCGGCCCGCCTTCCGAGGGCGGGGTGTGGCCTTTTTCGGACCGGGATGGTCCGGCGGAGGCCGGTCGGCCCGGCGGTAGAGGTTGTTCCCGCAACTGAACGATGATGCTGACCCGGCGGTTTTGGTGGTCCAGGGGGGCTTCGGGACGGCGCAGGCGGCGGTCGGCATAGCCCCGGACGGCCTGGACTTGATGGGACCGCAGACCGGCGCCTTCCATCAGCCGACGGGCGACATTGGCCCGGTCCGTGGACAGCTCCCAGTTGGTGTAATGAGGGGTCCCATAGGGCCGGCTGTCCGTATGGCCTTCAATGGTGATGCCATTGGGCAAGCGTCCCAACTCCTGAGCCAGCAGGGCGAACATTTTTTGGGCCTCAGGCTGGAGGTTGGCGCTGCCCACATCGAAGAAGGTGGAGCCCTCCCGCTCCAGGAGCTCAATGCGCAGGCCCTCGGGGGTGATTTCCAGGGCCACCTGGTCCCGCAAGCGATCCAGATCCGGGAGCTGGGCAATGACTTCCTCAAGGCGCCGCTTCACCGTCTCCAACGCGTGCCGCTCATTATTGATGTCGGGGTGGAGGGGGGCAGGCGTCTGGAGCTCCTGACTGTGGCCGGGGGTGGGCATGGTCCCTCCTAAATCGCTGCTTTCCATGAGTCCCGTGGCTCCCGGCAGTACCCCGGGGTTTTTGAAGTATTGGGCCACCGCCAGCCGGATGGACTGGCTCTGGCTCATAATCCAAAGGACAATGAAAAGGGCCATCATGGCCGTGACAAAATCGGCGTAGGCCACCTTCCAGGCGCCGCCATGGTGCCCGGCGACGGTCTTTTTTTTCTTCACCACCCGGGGTTCGGAAGGCTCGAGGTGAGGCGTTGACATGGTCAGCAAAGGCCCGCCGTTTTTTGGGGCGGGCCGACCTCCTGGCGTTTAGGCCTGCTTCACTTTGATGGCCCGGCAGGCTTCCTCCACTTCGCTGAAGGTGGGGCGCAGATCACTTTTGATCACCCGCCGGGCGAACTCCACCGCCACTAGGGGCGGCATTCCCTTGGCATAAGCCACCACACCGGCCTTGATGGCCTTCAGGAACAGCTCCTGGAGCGCTGCTTGGTGTTCAATCTGGGCCGCCAAGGGCTGCAAGAAGCCATAGCATAAGAGAACCCCCAGAAAGGTCCCCACCAGGGCCGCGGCTACCTTGTGCCCTACCTCCGCAGCCGGACCTCCGATGGCTCCCATGGTGATGACGATGCCCAGCACCGCGGCCACAATGCCCATGCCCGGCAGGGAATCGGCCAAGCGGGTCAGGGTATGGGAGGGCTGGCGCCCGTCCTCTTCCTGGGTCTCCAGGTCCGTTTCCAGGAGCGCCTCCAGTTCCAAGGGCGGCACCCCCCCCACCACCAGGAGTTTCAGAGAATCGGTGAGGTATTCCAGGGCGTGGCCATGGCGGAGTATTACCGGGTAGCGCTGGAAAATCTCGCTCTCCTGCGGATGCTCCACATGCTCTTCCAGGGTGAGGAGGCCCTTCACTCGGGCGGTCTGAAAGATTTCATAAAGGGCTTGCAGGAGTTCGAGGAAGGCCGGGCGGTTAAGGCCGGAAGATTGCAAAGCGCCCCAAACATAGCGGACAATTTTGCTCAGGATGGTTTTGGGGGTGGAGATGAGGAGGGCCCCCAAAGCGGTGCCGCCGATGATGACAAATTCGGCCCACTGCAGCAACACCAGGAGGTTGCCACCCTCCAAAAGAAAGCCTCCCAGCACCGAGGCCAGAACCACCCCCACGCCGATGAGGACAAACATGAACCGGCCCGCCCCCTCCTGCCAGCTTATCGGCTGGGGGCCGCGGCATCTTTAAGGGATACCGGCGGGTCCCGCCATCGAGATGGAAAACCCGGGCCGGGCCGCCTCCGCTTCCAGCAAAGGATTGTGGCCCGGCCTTGAGACTTCCCCTCAGTCCCCTTGTCAAGGCCCGGCGGCTTTCTTATAATGAAAATTGCTGCATATCCCGGCTGGAACGGAGCGGCCGGGGGGAGAAACACCTGGCTGGCTCCCTTCACAACCGAGCAAGGAGGACACGATGCCCACCTACGAGTACCGTTGCCTGAAATGCGGCGAAGAATTCACCCGAGTCATGAGCATTGCCGAGTACGAAAAGGGCGGGGTCGTCTGCCCCAAGTGCGGCGGTGAGACCCGCCAGCAAATGTCACAGTTCATCCCCAAAACTTCCCGCAAAAGTTGATCTTTGGCCGGTGGCCTGCACGTCGGGCCGGAGGCCTCGCCTCGCCCGGGTGAACCCCCACCCGGGCCTTAGGGTCAGGGGCGCCACTGGGACGCGGCCACGCCCGCCGGGGCCAGGATCAAGGTAACCGCCCCCTTGCGGGAAAAAAAAGTGACCGGAACCGAAGCATTTTCCTCCCCCCCCGCTTTCTCGGTCCCATAGAGAATGAGGCGCCGGGGCCGCTGTCTGGCCATCCATACAGGCGGGGGCGCCTGGGGCGCCACCACGGCTTCCAGGCTCCCCGGCCCCCGCAGGTCCAGCTTTTCCCATGATTTTTGGATCTCGGGGGGCACAAACGCCACCCGGCGGCCTTGATACTCAACCTGCAAGGCCGCGGCGCCCCGGCAGGGGATCAGATGCATCTCTACTTCCCCCACCCGCCATGGCGGACCGCCATCCTCGGGGTGCTTGGTCATAACCCGGCGGTCCCCCAAAAAATTGCGCAGTGCCAGGCCGGCTTCGCCCGCCTCGCCGCTTCGTGGAAGCCACCAGAGGTCAACCCGGAATTCCCGCGCCACCTCCAAGAGCTCCGGGGAATTGGAGGGGGTCAGGCTGAGTCCGGCAACGCCCGTTAGATGGCAGAACTGGCGCCGATGCACATACGGGGGCAGGATGCCGGTGCGTCTCTCTTCCCGGCCGGGATAGGTCGGCCAGCCGGCGGACAGGGCCACAGGCCGGCCCTCCGGGGTCACGATGAGAGCGCTCAGGCCGGCGGGGCTGTCCAACACGGTGATTTCCACCGAGCCGGGCGCCGACCAGCAGGGCACAAGTATCGTCAGGCCCAGGGCGCCCCCGGTCAGGGCCGCGGCGCCCAGGGTGGAGGGCCGCCGGGGCCGGGCAAACAGGAACAGAAGCAGAGCCACATAGAGGGCCATTTGGAGCACCGTGGGAGTGGGGCAGAAAAAGGCCGCGCCAGGGAGGTGGGCGGCCTGCCGGATGGCCTGCCAGCCCAACCACAGCGGCCACTGGCCGGCCCACAGGAGCCACCTGGCCCCCTCTTCCCAGCCCAAGGCCTGGCTCAGCACCGCTGCCTCTCCCAGAGGCAGGGCCAGCCCCAACACCAGAGGAACGGCCAGGAGGTTCACCAAAATCCCGCCCAAAGAGACCACGTTGAAGTACCAGGCCGCCAAGGGCGCGGTGGCCAGGGAAGCGGCCAAGGATACCCCCAGGGCCTGTTTTCCCCCCCGCCACCACGCCGAAAGCCGTATTGCGAAACCGGAAGCGTTCTCCCCCTTCCCGGAGGAATCCCCCTCGCCGAGGGGCATCAGGTAAAGGATGCCGGCTACCGCCGCGAACGATAACGTGAAGGAGGCGGAAAAGAGCCGTAAGGGATTGAGGGTCAAAATCACCAGGGCCGCCAGCGCCAGGGCGCTCCAGACCTCCCGAGGGCGCCCCAGGAACATAAGGAGCAGATAGGCCAGGACCATGACTTCGGCCCTTTGGGTGGCCGGGGACCCCCCTGCCATCCAGGCATAGCCCACCACCGGCCCGGCGGCGGCGAGGGTGGCCACCTTGACCGCGTTGACCCTGAGCAGCAGCCATGGGAAGCGGCGCAGCAGCCAGAACACGATGGCATAGGCCAAGGCGGCCATGGTTCCCAGATGCAAGCCGGAAATCACCAAAAGGTGGCTGGTCCCGGTCCGGCTGAAAGCTTCCCGCATGGCCGCGGTGACCCCACCCTGATCTCCCAGGAGCATGGCCTGGTACATGGCACGCAGCTCCGGCGGCAGCTGCCCCAGGAGTCGCCGGATGCCGCCCCGCAGACGCTCCCGCCAGGGGAGCTCCCCGCCTGCCAGCCACACCACATCGTCCGTCTGACCCACCCTGAGGGTGCGGAAGATGCCATCCGCCGCCAGATGGCGGGGCCAGTCAAAGGCCCCGGGATTGTGGAGCCGCCGCGGAGGGTGAAGCTTCCCTCTCAGCACCAGTCGGGTTCCCACAGGCGGTGGCTCTTGAGGAGGGGCGCTCACCCACACCAACCCCTGCACCGGCTGCCAGCCACCGGGACTCCGCCAGGCCTCCACGGCCACCACGAGCCCCAGGCGTTCCGGCCCCATTTTCCCAGGGCGGGCCACATAGCCGCTCATGGTCACCTCTTCGCCCACCGGCAGCTGCACCAGATGGCCCGGCGGCAGGAGCGGTTCCCGAGCCTGCCCATACATGGCGGCGCCAAGGGCAAAAAAACACCCCAAAGGAAACAGGAGCAGTCGGCCATCCCGCCACCAGCCCCACCCCAATCCCAGCCCCAGGGCCAGCAGCCCGGGCAGGGTCCAGGTCCGGGGCACAGCCAGCCCTAAGTCCGCAGCCAGCAGCCCGGCTCCGAGGGCCAAAACCAGAAGAGCCAGGGGACGGGCCAGGGGGCGACGGACGGGAGTTGCCAATGGGGAGGAGAAGGGGGGGTGCAGATCTGCCAATGCCATACGCGTTATGATAACCGAACAGTCCAGGCCTCCGACCGGCGCGTCCGCCTGGCCCCTCCACCCCTTGCGGCCAGGAGGCGGGGGAGCATCCGGGGCAATGCCGGCCTACTCCAAAACTCAGACGTCCGGTGGGATGGTTGTTGTGCGCGTTTGGGAAAGGGGGCCGGAAAGCGTCGCTCCCGCCCCGTTTCCTGACCTCTCCCCACCGCGTTGAGATATTCAGCGGAGTATCGAAGCCTTATGCAGCGATTCCCAACGTCCTCGGTCAAGCAAGAAGCGGGGCGGGCCAAGGGTCAGGCGGCCCTTTTTTCCCGGGTGTTGTGCAACAGTCTCAACCCAGCCCGCCACAAAATCAAGACCATTTTCCGGCGGACGCAATTTTCTCATTGACAGCCACGGTATTATCGGCCCAAAATGATGGCTATTGGGGGGATAATGTACGTACTGCTTGCGACCCTGGTTGTGTTCTGTAACCTCGTCCACCTGGCGGCGGCAGAGCCCTCCCCTGCCTTGGTGAACCGGGACGGATCCCTGGTCCTGGCGGACAAAGGGAGCAAGAACACCGTTTCCTCCAAAGACAGCCTCTCGGTGTTATTAAGCCGGGAAGTGGAAGTCTTCATTTTTAAGAACAAGGCCCGGGTGTGGCCCTACGGCCAGGTCCTCAAGACCCGCCCGGCCTACAGCCACCGCCTGCCCAACCCCCAGGTGGAGAGCCTGATACATAAATACGCCGGACAGTACGGGGTGGACCCGTCTTTGGTGCGGGCCGTCATCCGCCACGAGTCGGGCTTCAATAACCAGGCGGTCTCCCCCAAGGGGGCCATGGGCCTGATGCAGTTGATGCCCGGCACCGCCGACCTCATGGGGGTCAAAAACCCCTTCGACCCGGAGCAGAACATTGCCGGCGGGGTGGGCTATCTGCGCTACTGCCTGGACCGGTTCGGCAACAACGTGCCCCTGGCGGTGGCGGCCTATAACGCCGGACCGGAGCGGGTGGCCAAGACCGGCACGGTGCCCCCCATTCCAGAGACCCAAACCTTTGTGCACAACGTCGTGGGCACCTACCAGGGACTGACCCAGCCAAGGGGCGCTGCTCCGCCGGCCAAGGGGGCCCACATCATTACCCCTGGCCCCGCAGCCAAGCGACTTGCCGCCCAACCGGTCTTGATGTCAGCCGCCAATAAACCCTCTGACCCGGAAAAGGTGCGCCGACCGAAGCCCAAGGTCATTGAGGTGCGGTTTCCCAAAGGAAAGAAAGCCGCCGACTAGCGGGCGGCGGCCGGTCTCGGCCGGACCGGCCCCAAACCGGTACGCACCGAGCACCGGCCACCCACCCCTGCCTATACCCATCAGCCCCCACCTCCGGCCGGATCTTCCTTCGGGCAAGGTGAGGCGTTTCTGCTCCGGAGCTCCTTTGCCCGCCGCCCCGAGGACCATCCCCCTTAGTTCCTGCCTTCGGAACAGACCGAGCGTGACCTAAGATGACCGCGCCCCGCCCCAAGCTTCCTTTTTCCCCTTTCCCGACCCTTTGCTGTGAGGGAGCACTACCTGGGCCGCAGGCTCCTCTTCCCGAAACCAACCCGGGGGCTCAGGCCAGGATGGCATCCTGAGCCGAGGCAGCGACTCGCACGCCGGCCGCCACCACGCAGCCGGCCAGGCTCACCCCCGGCGCGATGATAGCGTCATCCAGGACCACCGTGTCCTCCAGGGCGGCGCCCTCCCCTACCCGGGTCCTGTGGCCCAGGCAGACATGTCCCTTGAAAAGGACATGGGCCGCCACCCGGGAATCCCGGGCCAGAAAAGGATCGGGAAACGGCCCCAGCAGGGCGGCCAAGCGCGGCGAGGCCCCGTTCCACAACCGCCGATGGGCCGACAGGTAGGCTTCCCGATGCCCCACATCCTGCCAGAAATGGCCGGAAACCACGATGGTGGCCAGCCGTTCACCGGCTGCCAAGGCCTTTTGCCAAGCCGTCACCAGGTCCAGAGGCCCCTCTCCCGGCAGCCAGGCGAGCATGCCCGGACCCACCACCTGCACCCCGGTGTAGGCCAGGGGCGCACCCGCGGCGCCGGGCGGCCGGGGCCCCACCCCCGCCAAGAACCCCTCCTTGTCCACCCAGACGTTATTGAAGGGGGGACAGTCGTGCAATACCAGGGTGGCCAGGGCCTCCGGATGACGCCGGGCATAGAGGTCGGCAAAGTCCAGGTCGGTGAGGATGTCGGCGTTCACCGCCACCCAGGGCCCCTCCCCCAAGAGCCGGGCCAGGTGGCGCAACCCCCCGCCGGTGCCGAGGATGTCCGGCTCGTGGTTCACTTGCACCTGCAACCCCCAGGGGCCTTGGGTGCCCAGGAAGTGGAGCACCTGCTCCCCCAAGTGATGGGTGTTCACCGCCACCTGGACGCAGCCGGCGGCGGTCAACTGCTCTAAGAGAATTCCCAAAAGGGGCCGATTAAACACCGGCACCAATGCCTTGGGGGTTATCTGGGTCAGGGGCCGCAGTCGTGTCCCCAGACCTGCCGCCAGAATCGCCGCTTTCATGATGGTGTAGGATGGGCAGCGGGAAGGGAGGGAGGGGGCGGGCCCCCTTTCCCTCCCCACCTCTCAGCGCTTATACCCCAGTTTTCTCAAGAGGCCGTGGCGCCAGGCCCGGCCGGCTTCCGCTTCCACGCCTTTGGGGGAAAATCCGTCCACCACGCCCAGGATGCCCCGGCCCATCCCGGTCTGGGCCAGGATAACCTCCACCGGGTTGGCGGTGGCGCAGAAAATGCGGCAGACTTCGGGACAGAGCTTGACGGCGTTCAAGACATTGATGGGGAAGGCGTTTTTCAGCAGCAGGTTGAACGTATGGCCGGCGGCCAGACGGCGGGCGTTTTCCACGGCCGCGGCCACCAAGTCCGGGTCGTTGCCTTCGGTGCGGATGAGGCACTCGCCTGAGGCTTCGGAGAAGGCCAAACCGAATTTGGCCCCGGGGGCGGTGCCCACCATGATTTCGTAAAGATCTTCCACCGTCTTGATGAAGTGGCTCTGCCCGAGGATGAGGTTGCAGCCTTCGGGTATCAGCAGTTTTTCCACCACCAGTTCCATGCTAGCCTCCCTCATGGCGCAGTGCTGGCCATACTTTCCGGCAAAGCCGGGCGGTTTCTCCCCCTTGCTTACAGGGGAAATTCTTTCGAAGCAAAATGTTTTGTGGTATCATTTATAAGTTTAAATTAGGGAATAGTAAAGATTGCGGGAGAAAAGGGGGTTCCTCCCCCGAAGACGCATCCATGCCGTGGAGCTTCCCTTTCCTTATCCTGGCGCTCTCCCTCCTGGGGGTCGGCGACCCGGCCGCGGCAGCCACCCCGCCTCTCAAAATCGGCCTCTACCTCCCCATGACCGGGTCGGCCGCGGCCATGGGCCAGATGGTGTGGGAGGGGGTGCAGACCGCCCATAAGCTGCAGCCCCAGATCCTGGGCCGGGAAGTGCAACTGGTGCTCCTGGATACCAAAAGCGACCGCATCGAAGCCGCCAACGCCGTCTCCCGCCTGATTGAAAAGGAGCGGGTCCAGGCCATCATCGGCGAGGTCATCTCCAGCGACACCCTGGCGGGCGCGCCCATTGCCGAGCGAGCCAAGATTCCCAACCTCTCGCCCACGGCCACCAATCCCCTGGTGACCCAGGGCCGCCAGTTCGCCTTTCGGGCCTGCTTTGTGGATGACCTGCAAGGCAAGGTGGCGGCTCGTTTTGCCAGGGAACACCTCAAGGCCCGACGGGCCGCGGTGCTCATCGACCAGGCCCAGGACTACTGTGTGGGCCTGGGAAATTATTTCATCCAGGAATTTCAGCGCCTGGGCGGGGAAGTCGTGGCGGTGAGCTACCTGCAAACCGGCGATCAGGATTTTACCGCCCAGCTGGCGGCTTTCAAGGCCAAACAGCCGGATCTGCTGTACGCCCCCAACTATTACGCCGAGGACGCCCTGTTAGCCAAGCAGATGCAGGTTCTGGGGATGAAGGTTCCCATCCTCACCGGCGACGGGGCCCAAGTGCCGGAGCTCCTGAGCATCGGCGGCGCCGCGGTGGAGGGCATGTACTTCACCGCCCACTTCCACCGCCAGGGGATCACCACCGACCGGGGCAGGGCCTTCCTGAAGGCCTATGAGGAGACCTATCGGAAGGACCTGGATGCCTTCGCGGCCCTGGGGGGAGAGTGCTACTTCCTCCTGGCCCAGGCCATGGAGCAAGCCGGGGGCACCGAGGGCAGCCAAGTCGCCCAGGCCCTGGCCGCCACCAAAGACTTCCCCGGCATCACCGGGGCCCTCAGCATGGGCCCGGACCACAATCCGGTGAAGGGCGTGGTGATCATCAAAGTAGAAAATGGGAAGTTTGTCTATCAGACGACCATGCAGCCCTGAGGAAAATCAACTCGTTTAGGAGCAGAATACGCCAGTCTGAAACGGGAACCACGCTCCTTTGTTGAACGGCTAGTTGATGCCCGTGCCAAGGAAGGGGCCGAACTTGGCATTGCCGTCTGGACCCCCACGATGGGGGAGCTCTCGCCAACCCCCGGGAAGCCGGTAAAAAATCTTTTCGGAGCGGCCTCTGCGTAGAAACTCCCGGGCCGGGTCCCCCGACAAGGTGGGTTCAGGATTTTTCAGCGATAAAGGTCCTTCACTCTGAAGCAACTCGACTTTTTCACCATGGAAGCACGCGCCGTACCCATCAACATCGAGGATGAAATCCGCAAATCCTACCTGGAGTACGCCCTGTCGGTGATCATCGGCCGGGCCCTCCCCGACGTGCGGGACGGCCTCAAGCCGGTGCACCGCCGCATCCTTTACGCCATGGGCGAGGTGGGCAACCACTGGAACCGCCCCTATCGCAAGAGCGCCAAGATCGTCGGCGAAGTCATGGGTAACTATCATCCCCATGGCGACGCCGCCATTTACGAAGCCCTGGTGCGCATGGCCCAGGACTTTTCCCTCCGGGCCCCCTTGGTGGACGGCCAGGGCAATTTCGGCAGCATCGACGGCGACGCGCCCGCGGCCATGCGCTATACCGAAGTGCGCCTCTCCAAGCTGGCCCACGAGCTGCTGGCCGACCTGGACAAAGACACGGTGGACTTTGTCCCCAACTACGACGGCTCCCTCAAAGAGCCCCTGGTGCTCCCCACCCGCTTTCCCAACCTGCTGGTGAACGGCGGCTCCGGGATCGCGGTGGGCATGGCCACCAACATCCCGCCCCATAATCTGGAGGAGGTGTGCGAAGCGCTGTTGGCCTACCAGGCCAACCCCGACATTACCCTGGAGGAGCTCTTGGCCATCATGCCGGGGCCGGACTTCCCCACCGGCGCTTATATTTACGGCAAAGAGGGCATTGCCGAAGCTTACAGGACCGGCCGGGGGCTCCTGCGCCTGCGGGCCAAGGTCGCGGTGGAGCGCAAGGCCGGCCGGGAGGCCTTAGTCATCCGGGAGCTTCCCTATCAGGTAAACAAGGCCCGCCTCATTGAACGCATCGCCGAGCTGGTGAAGGACAAAAAAATTGAGGGCATCTCCGACATCCGGGACGAGTCCGACCGGGAAGGCCTGCGGGTGGTCATCCAGCTTCGGAAGGACGAACAAGCGGACATTGTCCTGAACCAGCTTTTCCTGCATACCCCCATGCAGGTCACCTTCGGCATTAATCTGGTGGCCATCGTGGGCAACCGCCCGGAGCTCCTGAGCCTGAAGGACCTGCTGCACCATTTCCTGGCCCACCGCCGGGAGGTCATCACCCGGCGCACCCGCTATGAGCTCAAACAGGCCGAGGCCCGGGCCCACCTGCTGGCGGGCCTGCTGGTGGCCTTGGATCACCTGGACGAGGTCATCGGCCTGATCCGGGCGGCGGAGAGCCCGCCGGTGGCCAAAGAGCAGCTCATGAGCCGCTTTGCGCTCTCGGAGCTGCAGGCCCAGGCCATCCTGGATATGCGGCTGCAGCGTTTGACCGGCCTGGAGCGCCAGAAGATCGTGGACGAAGCCAAAGAAGTGGAGGCGGCCATCGCCCGCTATCAGGCTATCCTGGCGGACGAAGCCTTGGTCCGGGAGCTCATCGCTGAGGAGCTCAAGGAGCTCAAGGACAAGTTCGGAGACCCCCGACGCACCGAGATCGTGCCGGTGGCCCAGGAGTTCCGGGCTGAGGACCTCATTGCCGACGAGGAGATGGTGGTGACCATCAGCCACCGGGGTTACATCAAGCGCACCCCCTTAAACATCTACCGCAGCCAGCGGCGGGGCGGCAAGGGCCGCACCGGCATGGCCACCCGGGAAAACGACTTTGTCAGCCAGCTTTACGTGGCCTCCACCCACAGCTATTTCCTCATCTTCACCTCCATCGGCCGGGTCTACTGGCTCAAGGTGCACGAAATTCCGGTGGGTTCCCCCAGCGCCCAGGGCAAGGCGGTGGTCAATCTGCTGAATCTGGGGCCGGAGGAAAAAATCGCCACTATCCTGCCCATCCGGGACTTTCGGGAAGGCCTCAGCCTAGTCATGGCCACCCGACGGGGCGTGGTCAAAAAAACCGAGCTCAGTTCCTTCCAGCGGCCGCGCAAGGGCGGCCTCATCGCCGTCAATCTGGACGAAGGCGACGAGCTGGTGGGCGTGGGACTGGCCGAACCTCACCAGGACATCTTCCTGGGTACCCGCCAAGGCAAGGTGATTCGCTTCCTGTCGTCCGAGGTCCGGGACATGGGACGCCTGGCCCGGGGGGTCAAGGGCATGGAGGTGGCCGAAGGCGATGAGGTGGTGGGTATGGAAGTGGTGCAGCCCCAGGGCACCATCCTGACCGTTACCCAGCGGGGCTACGGCAAGCGCACCGCCGCGGACGCCTACCCCCGCCACCACCGGGGCGGCCAGGGAGTAAAAGGCCTTGAAATTACCCGCAAAAATGGGCCAGTGCTGGAGCTCTTGCAGCTCAACCCTGAAGACGAAATCATGCTGGTCACCGATCGGGGGAAAATCCTGCGCATGGCCGCCGCGGACATCCCGGTCATCGGCCGGGTCACCCAGGGCGTCAAGCTCATGGACGCCGACCCGGAGGAACAGGTGGTGAGCGTGGCCAAGGTGGCGGAAAGGGGCGATGACGGCAACGGCGACGGCGATGCTGAACCTTGAGGCGGCGCCTCCTGCGGTCATCGGCGCCGGCTCCTGGGGCACCGCCTTGGCGCAGCTTTTAGCGGACAAAGGCCTCACCGTGCGCCTCTGGGTGCGGGAGCCGGACGTGATGGAGCAGATCCTCCGGGGGGAGAACCAGACCTTCCTCCCCGGCGTGCGCCTCTCACCCCGGATTAAGCCCTCCCATGAGTTCGCCCAGGTGCTGGAAGGCGCGACGGTTTGGGTGATGGCGGTTCCCTCCCATGTGTTCCGGGAGACCCTGAAGCGGGCGGCAGCCCACCTCTCCCCCACCACCATGTTGGTGAGCGCCACCAAGGGGTTAGAGATAGACACCCAGCTCACCATGGGAGGGGTGGTGCGGGAAGAGCTGGGGGCGCAGGTGGCCTATGCGGTGCTTTCCGGTCCCAGCTTTGCCCGGGAAGTGGCCGCCCGGCAGCCCACCGCGGTGACCGTGGCCGCCCGGCAACCCGAGGTGGCCCGCTTCCTGCAACGCCTTTTTTCCGCTCCCTATTTCCGGGTTTACACCAGTTACGACGTCACCGGGGTGGAGCTGGGGGGGGCCTTGAAAAATATCTTTGCCATCGGTACCGGCATGTTGGCGGGGCTGGGCTTGGGGGACAACCCCCGCGCCGCCCTCATCACCCGCGGCCTGGCGGAGATCACCCGGCTGGGCGTCCGCCTGGGCGCCAACCCCATGACCCTGGTGGGCTTGGGGGGACTGGGGGATCTGGTCCTCACCTGCACCGGTCACCAGAGCCGCAACTTCCAGGTGGGCTACCGCCTGGGCCGGGGAGAGAATCTGGAAGAGATTTTGGGGAGCATGCAGATGGTGGCCGAAGGGGTCAAAACCTCTCAGGCCGTCTATCTGCTGGCGCAGCGGCTGGGGGTGGAGATGCCCATCGTGGAGGCGGTCTATCGCATCCTCTACACCGGCCTTTCCCTCAAGGAGGCCATTCGCAAGCTCATGGCCCGGGAGCTCAAGGACGAACTGGAGGCCATGGCCGAAAGCTGGTAGGGAGCAGGCCAGGCAGGCGAAGGGGGAGGGCGCGCCGGGAGGCGCCGCCGGCGTGTTGAGAAAAGCCGCCCGCGAGCCGTTCAGATGAACAGCGCCTGCCAGAATGCGGAGGATAATTCAACCATGCGAAGCTGCGAAGTGTTCACCGTCAAGGATGAACGCCCCCGGGTGTTCGACCAGATTGATACCTGCATCCCGCACCTGGGGGAGGCCAAAATCGATTCCCCCATCAAAAGCATCCCCCTTTTTACCCGGGAAGGCCGGCTGATGGAAGAAAGCTTCGTATCCGACGCCGAGCGGGTGCTGGTTTATGACACCCTCCAATACCTGGAGCAGCTGGTCCCCGGCGAGGCGCCCCTCACCTTCGAGGTGGCCGGCCCCCGGGCCAAGATTTATTTCGACCCTTCCAAAACCCGCTGCGCCATTGCCACCTGCGGGGGTTTGTGCCCGGGGATCAACGACGTCATCCGGGCCATCGTCCTGGAACTGCATCACCTCTACCGGGTGCGGCATATCTACGGCATCCGTTACGGCTTCCAGGGGTTTATCCCCAAGTACGGCCACGAGATGATGGATCTCACCCCCGCAGTGGTGGCCAACATCCACTCCTTTGGGGGCACCATCCTGTCGTCCTCCCGGGGGCCCCAGGACATCGGCGAGATCGTGGACGCCCTGGACCGCCTGAGCATCCAGATCCTCTTCCTCATCGGCGGCGACGGGACGCTCCGGGCCGCGGACTGCATCGTGGAGGAGATTGCCCGCCGGGAACTGAAGATCAGCGTCATCGTCATCCCCAAAACCATTGACAATGACATCCCCTTGGTGTCCCGGTCCTTTGGCTTCGACACTGCGGTGGAAATGGCCTCCCAGGCCATCCGCGCCGCCCACACCGAAGCCTTGGGGGCTCCCAACGGCATCGGTCTGGTGAAGCTCATGGGGCGCTATTCCGGTTTTGTGGCGGCCAACGCCACCCTGGCTCTCCGGGAGGTCAACTATGTGCTCATTCCGGAACTGGACTTTGACCTGGACGGTCCCCAGGGCCTGTTGGCCAACCTGGAGGAGCGCCTCAAAGACCGGGGGCACGCGGTCATCGTGGTGGCGGAGGGGGCCGGCCAGAAATTCTTCCGCCTGGAGGACCTGCCCCGGGACCCCTCGGGCAATATCAAACCGGGGGATATCGGCATCTACCTGGCGGACCGCATCAAGGCCCACTTTGCCGCCAAGCGCCTGGAGATCAACCTCAAGTACATCGACCCCAGCTACATGATCCGCAGCATGCCGGCCAACTACAACGACCGGATTTTCTGCGGCTTTTTGGGGCAGAACGCGGTGCACGCCGGCATGGCCGGCAAGACCGCCTTGCTGATCTCCCGCTGGCACGGCCATTACGTCCACGTCCCCATCAAGGCCGCGGTGGGCAAATCCAAGGACGTGGACCTGGATTCACCCCTGTGGCGCTCGGTCCTGGAATCCACCGGCCAGCCGCCCCTGAAAAACTGCCCGGGGGTGACCGGGGCATGAAGGGCCGGGGCACCATGACGGCGGACAAAGAGGCCCCCGAGGTGTTCCGCTGCCGGCAGTGCGGCCAGTGCTGTCAGGGGGTCGGCGGCATCCTGGTGACCGAGGCGGAAATCCGGGCCCTGGCTGGTTTTTTGGGCCTCGGCGCGGAGGAATTCGGGGCGCGCTATCTGGTGGATTCCACCTTGGGCCGGCAAGTGGCCACCGTTGACGGGGCCTGTGTGTTTCTCACCGGAAACCGCTGCCGGGTGCATCCGGTGAAGCCCCGCATCTGCCGGGAGTGGCCGTTTCTGCCGGCCTTGTTGGCCCACGCCGATGAGTATGAGGCCGCCAAAGGGGCCTGTCCGGGGTTGGCGCCCCGGGGAGCTCACGATGAGTTTGTCCGCCAGGCCAAAGCCGCGGTCTGCCGCCAGCCGGGCCGAACCCTTGCCGCCCCCTGAATCTGTCCTGAGGAGAACCGGATTATCACGCGGAGCGAGCTCATGAAGATTTCCCTCATCCTGGCCCATCCCAATCCGGCGAGTTTCAACCACGCCATCGCCCGCCAGGCGGCGGCCACCTTGAAGCAGGAGGGCCATGAGGTCTGCTTCCACGACCTCTACGCCGAGGGTTTCGACCCCGTCCTGCCGGCGGCCGAAATCCCTGAGGACGGGCCGGTGCCGCCCACCATCCAGGCGCACTGCCGGGAGCTGGCAGAGGCCAACGGCCTCATCATCGTCCACCCCAACTGGTGGGGCCAGCCACCGGCCATCCTCAAGGGCTGGGTGGATCGGGTTTTTCGGCCCGGGGTGGCCTATAGGTTTGCCGACGGCGAGGGGGGCGAGGGTGTGCCCCTGGGACTCCTGAAGGCACAAACCGCCTTGGTGTTCAACACTTCCAACACCCCGCCCCAGCGGGAGTCGCAGGTCTTCCGCGACCCTTTGGAAACCCTCTGGCGCATCTGCATCTTTGCCCTCTGCGGGGTCCAGATCTTCCAGCGCAAAACCTTCGCCGTGGTCGCCACCAGCACTCCCGAGCAGCGCCAAGCCTGGCTGGCCGAGGTGGCGGCGCTGGTAAAGGAACACTTTCCGGCCAGTGCCGGCACCTGATTTCATTCCCAAGGGGGGGAAATGTCTCATTTGCGGCTGCTTTCCACTCCGGCCTTGGCCGGGCTTCTGTGGTTGGCCTTAACCTCCGTCGCTCTTGCTCAAAAAGACAGTCCCGCGGCAACGCTCTTCTCCCAGGGAGTGGCGGCCCTGGAAGCAGGGGACCCGGCCCAGGCGGTGGAGCGCTTCTCCGGGGTCATCAAGGTTGAGCCGGAGGCGGTGGAGGCCTATATCAACCGTGGGGTGGCCCAGCGGCGGCTGGGAAAGTATCCCGAGGCCCTGGCCGACTTCACAAAGGCCATCGAGCTTGCTCCGGAGGCCTCCGAAGCCTATTACAACCGCGCCTTGGTCCACTCTTTGCTGCGGGCTCCGGAAAAGGCCCTGACGGATCTTGACTTGGCCTTGAAGTTTGCCCCTCAGGATTGGCAGATTTACTATAACCGGGGAAACGCTTACCTGGACCTGAAGAAGCCAGGGGAGGCCCAGAAGGACTATCTCAAGGCGCTGGAGCTGAAGCCCAACGCTCCGGAGGTACTGCATAATCTGGGGCTGGCCCGGCTCCTGGCCGGGGAACCAGAGGCGGCTCTCAATGACTTTGACCGCGCCCTGGCCATCAATCCCCTTTTTGCCCGGGCCTACTTTAACAAAGGGCAGGCCCTGCAAAGGCTGGGACGTCTGGAAGAGGCCCGGCGGGCCTACCGCCAGTTCCTCCAGGGCGCCGATCCCGAGAAGGACCAAGCCCTCATGGAGCAAACCCTGGCGACTCTCCGGGACTTGGAAGAAAAATGAGGCGGGGAGCCAAAAAACCAGGGGCCTGCAACCCCTGGTCCCCGCTGCGGACTTTAGCCGCTCTTAGCCCAACGATGCCATGACCTTCTATATCACCACGCCCATTTATTATGTGAACGCCGAGCCCCATATCGGCCACGCCTACACCACGGTGGTGGCCGACGCCTTGGCGCGCTTCCATCGCCTCATGGGGGAGGAGGTGCGGTTCCAAACCGGCACCGACGAACACGGTGACAAAGTGCAGACCGCGGCCGCCCACGCCGGCCTGCCGGTGCGGGAGTTTGTGGACCGCATCAGCGGCAGCTTCAAGATGAGCTGGGACGAAATGGGCATCAGCTATGACCGCTTCATCCGCACCACCGAACCCGGGCATATCCGGGTGGTGCAGGAGGTGCTGGCCCGCCTTTACCAAAGCGGCGACATCTATTTCGGTGAATACGGCGGACTCTATTGCTTCGGCTGCGAGCGTTTCTACCTGGAGCGGGAACTGGAGCACGGCAAATGTCCTGATCACCAGGTGGCGCCCACCTTCATCAAGGAAGAGAACTACTTTTTCCGCATGAGTCGTTACCAGGAGTGGCTCCAGGACTATATTGCCGCGCACCCCGACTGGATCCGGCCGGAGCGCTACAAAAACGAAGTCCTGGGATTTCTGCGGGAGCCCCTGGAGGACTTGTGCATCTCCCGGCCGGCCAAACGCCTCTCCTGGGGGATCCCGCTGCCCTTTGACGAACGCTTCGTGGCCTACGTCTGGTTTGATGCCCTGCTCAACTACTTAAGCGGTCTGGATTATCCGGAGGGCGAGGCGTACCGGACTTTCTGGCCGGCGGCCCAACACCTCATCGCCAAAGATATCCTGAAACCCCACGCCATCTACTGGCCCACCATGCTTAAGGCCGCCGGGGTGGAGCCCTTCCGGCATCTGAATGTGCACGGCTACTGGCAGATGGCCGCCGGCAAGATGTCCAAGAGCCTGGGGAACGTGGTGGAGCCCCGGACCCTGGTGGCGGCCTACGGCCTGGACCAGGTGCGCTACTTTTTCCTCCGGGAGATGGTCTTCGGGTTGGACGCCACCTTCAGCGAAGACCTGCTCCGGAACCGTATCAATGCCGACCTGGCCAATGACCTGGGAAACCTGTTCGCCCGCAGCCTGGGCATGTCCTTCAAATACCGCCAGGGTGTGGTGCCGGCGCCCGGCGTGCCCCAGACCCGGGACCTGGAGGTGGCTCAGGCGGCCCAGGAGATGAGCCGGGATTTTGTCGCCCTCTTCCCGGCGCTGGAGTTTCCCAAGGCCTTGGGCCGGGTGTGGGATTTTGTCAGCCACCTGAACCATTATATTGTGGAAACGGCGCCCTGGGAGCTGGCCAAAGACCCCCGCGGGACCCATCGCCTGGACACCGTACTCTACCATTTGCTGGAGGGCTTGCGCTGGCTGGCCGTGGTGCTTCACCCGGTAATGCCGGGAAGCTCCCTGAAAATGAGCGAACACTTAGGGATAGGGCCGTCCCTCTTTGCCCTCCCTCTGCCGCGCGCCCTTACCTGGGGTCGCCTCTCCCCCGGCGGAGCTTTGAAAAAGGGGAAACCTTTGTTTCCGCGCCTGGAAGAGGAGAAGTGAAGACAGGGGGAGGGGGCTGGCGAAACGGTGGTGCCCCCTCCCCCTCTTGCATGGGATGGCGATGGTGCTCCGACGCCCGAAAGTCAGGCGGTGGATGGCAGCCTGGGGGCTCATCTGGCTGCTGGCCGGCTGCGGGGGTCCCCCTCGCACCATGGCCCCGGGCGTCCCGCCCGCGGCGCCCTGGCGCACGCCGCCGCAAGCCGCTCTGGAGCGGGCCATTCAGAGCTATTATGGCGCTCCTTATAAAAGCGGCGGCACCGACCCCGAAGGGGTGGACTGCTCCGGGTTGGTGCAGGGAGCCTTCCAGCAGGCCGGAGTCATGCTCCCCCGCACCGTGGCCCAGCAGTTTGCGGCCGGCCGGCCGGTGGAGTTGCACGAGCTCCGCTTTGGGGACGTGCTTTTTTTCAACCGCTTCTGCCAGGTAAGCAAAAGCCAATGGTCCCTGGCCAGCATCCTGAACCCTGGCCGGCTCTCCGAAGTGTGTCATAACGGCATCTACCTGGGAGACGGACGGTTCGTGCACGCCTCCCCCCGGGGGGTGTTCATCAGCCGCCTGGACGCCGAGGTTTGGCGCACCTCCTTTGTCGGGGCCCGGCGATATCTGGCTGAAGGGTCCTAATCCGCATGGAAGGAGGAAGGCGTATGTCCCCTGAGGCAAGCTATGTAAATCTTCGCGTATGTTTCGCCCTGGCGGCCTTCGTCGCCCTCTTCTTCGCCGTGAGCGCCTGCGGGACCGGCGTGCGCACGCCGCTGGGGGACATTTACTGGACCCAATTTCAGCAGCATCGGCAGGCAGCCCGGGAGGAGGCGGCGGCCCGCTATCGCTACTGTCCGGAGGGAGGCTGCCTCATCCGGCTGGAAAAGGTCCAGATCGAGCCCTTGGCGGTCCAGCGGGGTGAATCCCTCAGCGTGATCACCACCTTTACGCTGCTGACGGCCGAGGAGGGGCCCATTCCTGTCACGATCTCCCGGGACCTTCTCCGGGGCAGGGAATTTCTGGGCCGCATCAAAGAGATCACCACTACGCAGGCCAACGGCACATGGAGCCAGAAGGTGGATTTCACCATGCCGCCAGGTGCCGGACCCGGCCTCTATACTTTGGCCACCCGCATCAGCACCCCATACGGCAGTCACCGGATGGATACCCAGTTCACGGTAAAATGAGGGGGCCCAGGTTGCCGGACCGGCTCTTTGCTGAGATCTGGATTTGGGGCATAATAGCCGGATTGGGGCTCCGGGACGACATCCCCGACTGGGGCCAGGCTGCCGGTTCCCTGGCCGGGACCTCCCCCGGCGGGGGGACATACAGGCCCGAAGGAAGCGGTACCCTGCGTGACTGCCGGGCTGAATGCGCCACTTGAGGACCTATGCCCGATTCTTTCCGCCACATCCCCGAGGTCAGTTATCTGCGCCTGTCCATCACTGACCGCTGCAACCTTCAGTGCCTCTACTGCCTGCCGGGAAGGGGCTTTGAAAAGCTGCCGGCCGGGGAAATTCTCCGGTATGAGGAATTCCTGCGGCTGGCCCGAGTGGCGGCCGGCCTGGGCATTCGGAAAATCCGGGTTACCGGCGGCGAACCCCTGGTGCGTCTGGGGGTGCTGGACTTTCTACGGTCCCTCGTTAAGACTCCGGGTCTCGAGAAGGTCTGCCTCACCACCAACGGCGTGTTGCTGGCGGAGATGGCCCACGACATTTTCACCGCCGGCATCCGTCATCTCAACCTCAGTCTGGATACCCTCAATCCGGGGCGCTATGCCGAGATCACCGGCAGCGACCTTTGCCACCAGGTGCTGGCGGGTCTGGAAAAGGCTCTGTCCCTGGGTTTTTCGCCGCTGAAGATCAACTGCGTCGTGCTGAGGGGCTATAATGAGGAGGAGATCCTGGACTTTGCCCGTTTGGCCCGGGAAGCGCCGGTGCAGGTGCGGTTCATTGAGTTCATGCCCATGGGGAATGAGGCCCGCTGGTTGTCGCACTTCCTGCCCATGGCCGCAGTGAAGGCCCGCTTGGCGGCCTTAGGGCCCATGACGCCGGTGCCCCCGGTGGCCGCCGCCGGCCCCGCGGAGGTCTGGCGGCCCGCCGGTTTTCGCGGGGAGCTGGGCTTCATCAGTCCGGTGAGCGCCCACCACTGTCCCACCTGCAACCGTCTGCGCCTCACTGCGGCCGGGAAGCTCCGTCCCTGCTTACTCGCCCCCCGGGAGGTGGACATCAAGGAACCGCTGCGCCAGGGTGCTTCGGATGACCAATTGGCTGAGGTGATCCGCAAGGCGGTGCGGTTGAAGGCCCACCGACCCTCGCACCCCTTGCAGCCCTCCGGCGGGGTCCTGCGCCCCATGGTGAGCATCGGCGGGTAAGGCAGAGGGCAGGCGGCGTGCTCTCAAAATGACGGGGCGTTTTCCAGAGATCCGGGGATTTTTTCTCATTTTGCCAGCCGGAGTCTTTTGCCCGCGCGGTTTGTGGGCCACTCTTCGGCGCTCATCCCGCCGCCAGCTCCATCAGGCTGACCCTTTTCGGGGCAGCAGGAATCTGGCACAAAACCTGCATATCTTCTCCAAAGCGGCGGGCCATCATGCCGGCCACGGAATCAACAAGCTACCGAGATGCCCCCAGGATTTCTCCCGGCCCCTTGCCCAGCTCTTGGGGGGCCAAGAAATCTCGATTATAATGCGGAGGGCATTCGACCCTTCAAGGAGTTTGGCGCATGAAATTGAGCATTGTCATGCCGGTATATAACGAGGAAAAAACCCTGGAGGAGATTTTTCGCCGGGTCCAGGCCACCCCTTACCACAAGGAAATCATCGCGGTGGACGACTGTTCCCAGGACCGTTCCCGGGAAATCCTGCAAAAGTTGGCCCAGGAATACGACAACGTGCGGCTCTTCTTCCACGACCAAAACCAAGGCAAAGGCGCCGCCCTGCGCACCGGCTTCGCCCAGGTCACCGGCGACGTGGTCATCATCCAGGACGCCGACCTGGAATATGATCCGGTGGACTACCCCGCCCTTTTGGATCCCATCGAACGGGATCTGGCGGATGTGGTGTACGGGAGCCGCCTCATCGGCGCCCAGCCCCACCGGGTGCTCTTCTTCTGGCATTACATGGGCAACAAAGCGGTGACCACCCTCTCCAACATGTTCACCAACCTCAACCTGACGGACATGGAGGTGGGCTACAAGGTGTTCAAATCCTGGGTCCTGAAGGACATCGTCATCAAATCCAACCGCTTCGGGGTGGAGCCCGAACTCACCGCCAAGATCGCCAAGAAAAAGGTGCGCATTTACGAGGTGCCCATCAGCTACCACGGCCGGGATTACGCGGAGGGGAAAAAGATCACCTGGCGGGATGGCATCGCCGCCATCTTCCACATCATCCGCTTTCGCTTCTGGGATTAGCTTGTGAGGCAATGCTGTCCGGCACGATTTTGGCACCTAAGGCATCTCTGACAAGGATATCGCTCCTTATGCTTGCTGATTCGTCTCTGAAAGAAGAGGAGGCGCATATCAAAAAGATCTCCGGACATGGAAGAGCCTGCATCTCAGGCTCCCTCCCCCTGTGATGGGGGAGGGCTGGGGTGGGGGTGGCGAAATTATTTGCGATGACGCTGACTTGCTTTATTCGCCCCCTCCCCCAACCCCTTCCCACCAAGGGGAGGGGGCTTAAAAAGGCACTCATGCAAAGTCCCTACCGGAAAGCACTGCTTGTGTGGGAGAAAAAGGGCAAGGCGGCCGGGCTTGGCCTCACTTCCCGCTCCCCTGGCCGTACCCCCTCTTTAGGGGCCAAGAGGACCGATGGGGAGAGGGTGGGAAGAAAGGCCTTCCCCAGCCCTCCTGCATCATCGCTGCTATGGCGACAGGCTCTGTAAGAACTTGGTTGGTGCGCCTGTTCGTGGCGGCCTGGGCGGCCCAATTGGCGTGGTTGGGGTGGAAGATTGCCCCGGACCTGACCGAGCTGGCCCAGCGCCTGGCCACCGGCCGGGTGGGGCAGGCCGTCCGCCTTGAGGACCCTTATTACCGCTGGCTCGAAGAGCTCGCCGGGGTGATGCCGCCCGACAGCGCCTACCTTTTCCTGGACCGTTACGAGGCGGGCAAGGAAATCGAAGCCCGCTATCACCTCTTTCCCCGGCGCCATGTGTGGAAGCTTCCCAACCTGCCGCCCAGCTACCTGTATTATGCTTTGAGGAATTACCGGGCCGGGTTCCTGGTGGCGCACACCGCCAAAGAGCCTCTCTCCGGGGAGGTGAAAACCGCGGTGCACTCTGCCGCGTTTCAGCCGCTGCCCCTTACCGGCCCGGGCCAGGTCTTCCGGGTGGAATGGGGCCGCCTGGCCGGGGACTTCTATGATTGAGGCCGTGACCCAGTTTCTCTCCCTGCTGGGCGGCCTGATCTTCCTCCACCTGGCCGGGGCCGCCCTCTTTTCTCTGCTCTGCCCCCAGCCCCGGGCCTATACCCTCCTGGAACGCCAGGCGCTCAGCTTCGGCCTGGGGGGCCTGGCCGTCACCTGGTGGATGCTCCTGTTGGCTTCGCTTAACCTCCCTTTTCGCCTGGGGCTGATCCTACCGCCCTTCCTGGCCTTGATGGTCGGCGTCAGCCTGTGGAGGCGGCGGCTCCCTAAATCGCCGCAGCCGCCCCTTACCGCTGCCGCCCCCGCCCCGTGGAGTCCCGGCGAGCGCCTCTGTCTGGCCCTGCTGGCCGCGCTTTTTCTCTTCGCCACGCTGCGGGCGACCATGTACCCCATGTGGGCCTGGGACGCCGTGGCCACCTGGGGCTTCAAGGCCAAGGTGTTTTACCTGCGCCGGGGCATGGACTTCGCCGGTTTCGGAGCCCACAACTACTATCCCAACCTGGTGCCCCTGCTCCTCACCTACCTGTATCTCTTCTTACAGGGAGTGAACGACCATCTGGTGAAGCTCGTCTTTCCCCTGTTTGGGGCGGCGCTCCTGGCCCTGCTCTTCAGCCTGCTGACCCGCATGGGCCTCAGCCGGGGCCAGTCCTTGGGGCTCACCACCTTCTTCGCCCTGAGCGGCAGCACCCTCCTTACCCATCTGTATATCGCCTATGCCGATCTGGTTTTGACCTACTACGCCTTGGCCGCCCTGGGGCTGATGTATCTGTGGCTCTTAGACCAGGCCCCGCCCGGCGCCCTACCCCTGGCGGCCCTCAATGGCGCCGCTTTGTCCTGGACCAAGTTTGAAGGCGCCCCCCTGGCGGCCACCATTGTGTTGGCCGCCCTGCTTACCCTGCTATGGTTGAGACCTCCGAACCTTGGACGCCGCCTGGCCGCCTTGGCCTGGCCGACGGGAGGCATCCTCCTGGGGGTCCTCCCCTGGCGGTTTTTTATGCAGGCCCATCATATTGAGGTGGGAAGCGACCACTTTTTGAGCTTTTTTCCTCATCAGCTCCTCCAGGCTATCCCGCCCTTCCTCAAGATGTTGGCGCTGCCCGGGGGCTTTGGCTTCCTTTGGTGGGCCGCCCTGGCTGCGGCCATTATCTCCGGCCGCCGCCTCGTTGCCACCCCCCGCCTCTTCCTGGCTCTGTTTTTGGCCGGCAACCTCTTCGCCATCCTCCTGGGCTATGCCCTCCCCCCCGCTTCCGCCGAGGAGTTCCCCTTCTACATCCGGGCCACCCTGGACCGTCTGCTGCTGCACATCGCGCCCATGGCCGCCCTGCTGGTAGGTGAGGGACTAAAGGAGGTGGGAGAGGAGGCCAGAAGCCGGTGGGCCCCTGCCCCCTCCTCCCCCACGCCCCCTGCCTCAACCCCATAAAGAAAAATGGGCCAGGAAGGCGGGCCGTTGGCCCAACTTCCCAGCCCATCTGCGGGTTGGGAGGTGAAGGTGCAAGGGGAAGAAAGGAAGCTCAGCCCCCTGGCCTTACCCCAGCTTACACACGCCCGCGGCACATTTCTTGGCGGTAATGTGGTCCTCGAATTCCTGGCGGAAGTTTTTCAGCACGCTTAGGTAGGGCGCCGGCGCGGTCTGCCCCAGGGGACAGAAGGAGGCATTGATCATCACCGCCCCCAGGCGTTCCAGGAAGGCCAGATCGTCCAGGGTGCCCTGCCCCCGGCAGATGCGGTTGATGGTCTTCAGGATCTGGGGGGTGCCCTCCCGGCAGGGGGTGCATTGGCCGCAGGACTCATGGGCGAAGAACTTGGCCACCGCACGCGCGAAGTCCACCACGCAGACGCTCTGGTCCATGACCAGCATGGTGCCGGAGCCCAGGGCCCCGCCCACCTTGGACATGGCCCCGAACTCCAGGGGCACGTCCAGGGCGTCTTTGGTGACCACCCCGGCGGAGGCGCCGCCGGTCTGGCAGAACTTGAAGGTGCTGCCGGGCCGCAGGCCGCCGCCGTAGGTGTCGATGAGCTCCCGCAGGGTGATGCCCACCGGCACCTCCACGATCTGGGGGGTGTTTACATGGCCGATGATCTGATAAATCTTGGTGCCGGTGGTGTCCGCGGTGCCCAGGCCCTTGTACCAGGCGCCGCCTTTGTCGATGATGGCCGGCACGCTGGCCAGGGTCTCCACGTTGTTGACGATGGTGGGCTTGCCCCACAGGCCCGCCACCCCGGGGAAGGGCGGCTTCATGCGGGGGTAGCCCCGCTTGCCTTCGATGGACTCGATGAGCGCCGTTTCCTCGCCGCAGATATAGCAACCGAAGCCGGAGCGCACCTCGATGTCGAAGGCGAAGTCGGTGCCGAACAGGTTTTTTCCCAGGAAGCCTTTGGCCCGGGCCTGTTCGATGGCCTTATTAAGCCGGTATTTGGAGAGGTAGTACTCGCCCCGCACGTAGATGTAGCCCTGGGAGGCCCCCACCGCGTAGCCGGCGATGGCCATGCCCTCCAGGACCTTCTGGGGGTCGCCCTCCATGATATACCGGTCCTTGATGGTGCCGGGCTCACCTTCGTCGGCGTTGCAGATGATGTATTTGGGGGTGACCGTCAGGGGCCGGGTGAAGGACCACTTCAGCCCGGCGGGGAAACCGGCGCCGCCCCGGCCCCGGATGCCGGCGGTTTTCACTTCCTCCACCACCTGTTCCGGGGTCATGGTGGTCACCGCCTTCTTCAGGGCCTGCCAGCCGCCGACGGCCAGGTAGTCCTCGATCTTTTCCGGGTCAATTTTCCCCACGTTCTTGAGGAGGATGAGTTCACCGGGGGCCTGCTTGTAGGTGGTGAAGTCATTGGTGGTGCATTTCAGGGCGGTGTAATCCGGCGCTTTGCCGGCCCGGTAGTCCGCCACCACCTGCCGGAACTTCTCCCGGGTGAGGTGGCCGAAGACCACCTCGTTGATCTGCATGGCGGGGGCCACTTCGCACACCCCCAGGCAGGCGGAGAGCTCCAGGGTGAAGAGGCCGTCCGGGGTTGTGCCGCCCACGCCCACCCCCAGCTCCTCCTGGGCGATCTGCAGCAGGTTTTCCGCACCCACGACGTGGCAGGGAGGGGACTCGCACATGCGGATAACGTACTTGCCCTTGGGCCGCCAGGTGTACATGGAGTAAAAGCTCATGACCCCGAAGATGTGGCTGCCGGGGACATTGAGCCCGGCGGCCAGGCGGTCCTGAACCTCCGGCGGGAGATAGCCCACCGCCTCCTGCACCTCCTGAAGAGCCGGCATGAGATTGCCGGGCTGGTCCTTATATTTAGCGATGATGGCGTCGATCTTCTCCCATTGGGCCGGGCTGAGTTGGGCCGGGGGGTTTGCCGCGCAGCTGCAATGTGTCATCTTCGTGGCCTCCCTTTACGCTTTCTCGACCTGCACGGCGCAGACCTTGTATTCCGGGATCTTGCACACCGGGTCCAAGGCGGCGTTGGTGAGCTTGTTGGCCGCCGCCTCGGCGAAGTGGAAGGGCAGGAACACGGTGCCCGCCACAGCCCGGCTGGAAATCTGGGCTCGGGCCGTGATTTCGCCCCGGCGGGAGCGCACCCGCACCCGGTCGCCGTCGGCGATGCCCAGGCGGCCGGCGTCCGCGGCGGCCATTTCCACCCGGCACTCCGGCGCCTTTTCCACCAAGCCCGGAGCCCGGCGGCTCATGGTGCCGGTGTGGTACTGGTAGAGCAAGCGCCCGGTGGTAAGGTAAAGGGGATAGTCGGCGTCCGGCAGCTCTGCCGGGTCCTGGTGCTCCACGGCAAAAAAGGCCCCCAAGCCCCGGGCGAAGCGGTCCTTGTGCAAAAACACCGTGCCGGGGTGTTCCACCGTGGGACAGGGCCACTGAATGCCCCCCGCCTCCAGGCGCTGGTACGTGATGCCCGCGTATGAGGGGGTGACGGTGCGGATTTCCTCGAAGATTTCCTCCGGGCTGGCGTAATTCATGGGATAGCCCAGCCGCTGGCTGAGCTCACAGATGATCTGCCAGTCGGCCTTGGTGCCGGGCAGGGGCGGAATGCACCGGCGCACCCGGGCCACCCGGCGCTCCGTGTTGGCGAAGGTGCCGTCTTTTTCCGCAAAGGAGGCGGCGGGCAGCACCACGTGGGCCAGCTTGCCGGTTTCGGTGAGGAAGATGTCCTGAACCACCAGGAGATCCAGCTTCTGCATGGCCTTGATGGCGTGGTCGGAGTCGGGGTCGGAGAGGGCCGGGTTTTCGCCCATGATATAAAGGGCCTTGATCTCCCCGGTGGCGATGGCCGGCAGCATGTCGGTCATGGTCTTGCCCACCCAGGCGGGCAGATTTTTCACCCCCCAGGCCGCCTCCATCTTTTGCCGGGCCGCCTCGTCGGTCACCGGCTGGTAGCCGGAAAACACGTTGGGCAGGCCCCCCATGTCGCAGGCCCCCTGGACGTTGTTTTGGCCCCGCAAGGGGTTGACGCCGCCGCCCCAGACGCCCACGTTGCCGCAGAGCATGGCCAGATTGGCCAGGGATTTGACGTTGTCAGTGCCCACCGTGTGCTGAGTGATGCCCATGCAATAGACGATGGAGGCCACCTTGGCCTTGGCGTACAGGCGGGCCGCCGTCGCAATGTCCGCCGCCGGGATGCCGGTAATCTGCTCGGCCCGCTCCGGGGGGTAGGCCGCCACGGTGTTTTTCAGCGCCTCGAAGTTTTCGGTGCGCTCGGCCACGTAGGCGGCATCGTAAAGATTTTCTTTGATGATGACGTGCATCATGGCGTTCAGGAGGGCGATGTCGGTCCCCGGGATCTGCCGCAAATACAGCTTGGCAAACTTCACCAGGTCCTGGCGCCTCGGGTCCACCACGATGAGGTCGGCGTTTTTGAAGCGCACCGCCCGCTTGATACGGGCTGCGATGACGGGGTGGTTTTCGTTGGTGTTGGAGCCGATCACCAGGATGCAGTCGGCGTCCTCCAACTCGGCGATGGAGTTGGTCATAGCGCCGGAACCGAAAGACGCGGCCAGACCGGCCACGGTGGCGCTGTGTCAGAGACGGGCGCAGTGATCCACGTGGTTGGTGCCGATCACCGCCCGCATGAGCTTCTGCATGAGGTAGTTTTCCTCGTTGGTCACCCGGGCGGAGCACCAGCCGCCGATCTTTTCGGGGCCATACTGTGCTTTGATGGCCTGAAGTTTTTGGGCCACAAAGTCCAGGGCCTCGTCCCAGCTCGCCTCCACCAGCTCGCCGTTTTTCCGGATGAGGGGCGTGGTGAGCCGGTCAGGGTGATGCACAAAACCCCAGCCGAAGCGGCCCTTGACGCAGAGACGGCCGTCATTGGGCGCCGCGTCGGCACCCATGACCTTGACAATGCGGCCGTCCTTGACGTGCACCTCCAACTGGCAGCCCACACCGCAGTACGGGCAGGTGGTGCGCACCTTGGTGCGCTCCCAGGGGCGACCTTGGCCGATGGCGTTTTTATCCAGGAGGGCCCCCACCGGACAGGACTGCACGCATTCGCCGCAGAAGACGCAGTCGGAATCAATGTAAGGGTTATCAGCCTTGGCCACGATCTTGTTGTGGGAGCCCCGGTAGCCGATGGCGATGGCGTCGTTCACCTGGCGCTCGGTGCAGCCCCTCACACAGCGGCCGCACATGATGCACTTGGAGAAGTCCCGGACAATCATGGTGTTGTTGTCTTCGAAGTAGTACTTGGTGTCCGGGGGATTGGCGAAGGCCGGGGTGGGCACCTGGTAGCGGTAGGCCAGGGCCTGGAGCTCGCACTCGCCGTTGGCTTCGCAGATCAAACAGTTATGGTTGCCGCTGGCCAGGGCCAGTTCCAGCGCCATCCGGCGGGCTTCCAGCACTTTGGGGGTTTCGGTGTTGACCACCGAGTTGGGGGCGGCCTGGGTGGCACAGGCCGGCAAGAGAGTACGGGCCCCTTCCACTTCCACCACGCACATGCGGCAGGAGCCGGTGGGCAGGGTATCTTTCATCCAGCACAACGTGGGGATGAAGACCCCGGCTTGGCGCGCCACCTCCAGGATGGTCTGGCCGGGCTGGATGGGCACCGTCAGGCCGTTCAGGGTCAAGGTCGGATCGGCCATGCGCTTGCTTCCTCCGTAATTTCTGCGCTTGCCTTGGCGGGGGAAGACCAAAGCTTGCAAATTTTAGCACAATCTCAAGCACAGGAGAAAAAGAAAATGAGGGAAATTCCCCCACCGAGGAAGTTTTGTGACGCCGGGCGGAGCCACCCCGGGACGGGGAAGGAGAGGGAGGGAGTTCTACAGGGGACCGGGCGACCGGTGGCACGGCCCTCCCAAGCCGTGCACGGAGGGAAGAAGCCGATTGGGGGACGCGGCTTTGGCCGTTGTCCCCCAATCAGTCAGTACCATAACCTGGCCGTGCACCCTCCTTCGCCTCCGCCACACCCATGGGCCCCAACCGGGGGGTGAAGGATTAGCTGCCGCCACGACACAGCCGGCCCGGCTTACCGCTGCTTCCTTCCGGACCTGACGGGGTTCACCGGCGTCTGTTGCGTGGGGTCCAATCCGCCCTACCGGCCGTTTCCCCGAGGTGCGCTGCAAGTCTCTGGGAGGGAGTTCAACCCCGCATAAGCGGATTTCGGGTTACAGGGCACCGCTAGCTCCCCGCCTAGCACGACCAGGATGATTACGGAGAATCCACCAATTCGCTCAACTCTTTGCCGACCTTAAAGAAGGGCAACTTTTTGCCCCCCACCTCAATGACGTCTCCGGTTTTCGGGTTGCGGCCCTTGTAGCCGTTGTAGTACTTGACCTTAAAGCTGCCGAAGCCGCGGATTTCGATGCGTTCATTGCGTACCAGGGCTTCGGCCATATTCTCGAACATGGCGTTGACCACCAGCTCCGCCTTCTTCAGGGTGAGGTTTTCAGCCTTGGCCAAGGCCTCAATGAGCTGAGACTTGTTCATGCAGCACCACTCCTCGAACGGATTTGCGGAGGCCCGCATGGACGCAGGGCAGGCCGTCTGGGGCTAATTGTTCTAAATGATAAAAAAAATAGGTTGCCTGGTAAAGAAAAAAATTGCAGGGGGGGCGGTCTTTCCCGAACCGAGGCCGTGTGATAGGCTGGTTACCAGGTGGCGGCCGCTGCCGCACTTTTTTCGCCGGCTTCGGGGTCTCCCTGATGATGGACAAGGTGCTTTTGTTTTCTGACTTCGGCACCCGCCTGGCAGCCTTAAACCCAAAGACCCTGGCGGCTTTGGTGCGCTGGGTGTTTCATCCCGGCATGCTGTTCAGCTCCCTGGAGCAATGGTGGAACCCAAACCGACCCCGGGCCGTTCCCCATGAGGGACTGGACCTGTGCTGCTTTGCAGAGCCGTCCGGAGCCTTGCGATGGGTGCCCCCGGACCTGTCTGTGCCCCCTTTCCTGCCTGGCCGGGTGGTGCGCATGGCCCCTGACTTTTTGGGCATCTCCATTTTTCTGGGGCACGATCTTTGCCGGGCAGGCCTTCGCCTGCACTCCGCCTTGGGGCACACCAAGCCGCGTGCTGACCTGCGGAAGGGGGACCGGGTGGAGGCCCACGAGCTTGTGGCGCACCTGGCGCCGCCCCGGGGCCGGCGCCCCAAGGTGCCTCCGCATCTGCACCTCAGCTTGTTCTGGCTCCCGGACAAAACCTCCTCGGCGCGCCTTGATTGGCGCACTTTGGGCAGCGACCCCATCGTACACCTCCTGAATCCCCTTCCCCTTCTGAACCTTCCCTACACCATCCAGACCCTCCCGGTCCCCGCGGGGCTTTTCCGGTCGCCCGGGGAAGCCAAATAATCATTAAACATATTAATGAGATAGTTGGTTCGTGCAGGAGTTTTAATCGCCCCGGGAGTGCCTGTATGATTTTCCAACAATTAATTTTCTCAATAATTTAAATAAGATAGATTTCTCTCACCAGGAGCTGTTGGATAAACAGACAGAGGGGGATGGCGAGGGCTTGGGGAAAAATAGTTATTTATTGTAATTTTCACTAGTTATCACTCTGGCATGGACCTTGCTGTAAAACCAGACAAAAACGGGTACAGCAGGTTTTCTTCCTAAGCCCCATAAGGAGGCCCCACATGACCGGCCAACACATTGACAAACCCAATGAGGAGCGGGGCGATTTGGCAGAAGTTTTCGGCTTCCGGGTGCCCACCCGCGGCTATTACCTGCACCGGGGCCATGCCTGGGCCAAGGTCGAGGGCGAAGGCCAGGTGCGGGTGGGACTGGACGATTTTTCCCAGAAGATCCTCGGTCCCGCCGACGTCCTCAAACTGCCGGAACCGGGCAAAATCTATTACCAGAACCACATCTGCCTGGCGGTCATCCGGCAGGGCCACAAGGCCCCTTTCCTGGCCCCGGTGGACGGCACCGTGGCGGCCATCAACCCCAAGGTGCAGGAGCGGCCGGCCCTGGTTCACGATGACCCGTACGATGAGGGCTGGCTTTTCACCGTGGTCCCCACCAACTTGGAGCGCAACCTGGAGCAGCTCCTTACCGGCGAGGCAGGGGTGGCCTATATTGAGGAAGAGGCCCACCGGCTGCTCCATCTCATGGAGACCAAGGTGGGGGTTACCCTGCCCAGCGGCGGCGCCTTTGTGGATGACGTCTATGGCCATTACCCGGCCCTGGGCTGGCGGCCCCTGGTGCAGGACCTGTTTTTGCCGGTCCTCACCCGGACCTGGCGCAAGCGCAAGGTGATCTCGGCGTCGCCGGAGGAATTGGGAGAAACGGAGGCGCTGCGTCGGGAAGTCCTCAAGGTGCTGAGCCGCACCGCCGAAGACCGGACCTTCCGGCGGGCGTTGATGAACCTGGAGGTGGACGCGCTGGAAGGCTACCGCCTGTCTCCTGAAGCCAAGGCCGCCATCCTGTCCGGGGATCTGACCTGGATTAATGAGCATATCGGGGACTTGACCCAAAAGCAGCTGATGTTTGTCCTTTCCTGCCTCCTGCCGGGCAACGCCGGGGAGCGGGCCAGGCGGCGGGCGGTAAGTTAACCGGAGAAAAGTTCGAAAGAACCCCGGGGCAGGGAGGCGGGCCGTCGCCTCCCACCCCGGTGCCCTCCAACGAGCCGGAGGCGCCGCCGGTGGGGCGAGGCACCCGGACGGGGTTCGGGGCCTTTAGAATCGGGGGGCGCGGTTTCCCCCAGGAGAACGCGTGGGCACGCAGCGAAAGGAGGCAACTCGTCACAACCGGCTAACTATCCGGCTGGGGCTGAATCTTCTGGCCCGGGGCCTAGTGGCGCGGCGCAGGCCCGCCCCAACCAGAGGTTCAGCCGATGAACCCAAAGGGAGGCTTCCATGAGTAAGACCGATTCTCCCCATGAGAGACCAGGGGCAGTGTTGGTGGTGGGCGGCGGCATTGCCGGCATTCAGGCGGCCCTGGACCTGGCCGATTCCGGCTTTTACGTGCATCTGGCGGAAAAGAGCGCCGGCATCGGCGGGGTCATGGCCCAGTTGGACAAGACCTTCCCCACCAACGATTGCTCCATGTGAATTATTTCGCCCAAGTTGGTTGAGTGCGGTCGGCACTTAAACATCGAGCTCCTGACGCTCACGGAATTGGAGAGCCTCTCCGGCACGGAGGGGGATTTTACCGCCACCCTGCGTCAAAAGCCCCGCTACGTGGACCTGGACAAGTGCATCGGGTGCGGGCTGTGCGCCGAGAAGTGCCCGAAGAAGGTGGCGGACGAATTCAACCAGGGGTTGGCCAAACGTAAGGCCGTCTATGTGAAATACAGCCAGACGGTGCCCCTGAAATACGCCATTGATGCGGACGCCTGCATCTATTTTAAGAAAGGCACTTGTAAGGCCTGTGAAAAGCACTGTCCAGCCGGGGCCATCAAGCTGGACGACCAGGAGCACGTGCTCACCCGGCGGGTGGGAGCGGTGGTGTTGGCCGCCGGTTTCCGGCCCTTCGACCCCAAGGTCCTGGCTGGCTATGGCTACGGCACCCACCCAGCGGTGGTCACCAGCCTGGAATTCGAGCGCATCCTCAGTGCCTCCGGGCCCTTCGGCGGCCATCTCATCCGGCCGGCGGACAAAGCGGAGCCCAAGCGGGTGGCCTGGCTGCAGTGCGTCGGCTCCCGAGACCTCAAGCCGGAGTCGCACACCTACTGCTCCGGCGTTTGCTGCATGTACGCCATCAAACAGGCGGTCATTGCCAAGGAGCACGCCGGCGCCGACCTGGACACCACCATTTTCTTCATGGACATGCGCACTTACGGCAAGGATTTCGAGCGTTACTACGAAAACGCCCGGAACCGCCTGGGAGTGCGGTTTGTCCGCTTCCGGGTGCACTCCGTGGACCCGCTGGGCGGGGACAACAAACAGGTGCGCATCACTTATCTGGAGGAGGACGGCACCCCCAGGCAGGAGCTTTTCGACCTGGTGGTGCTCTCCATCGGTCTGGAGGCCCCACCTGATTTTCTGTCGCTGGCCCAGCGGCTGGGAGTGGAACTGGACGGCCATGGCTTCGTCAACGCCACCTCCTTCGCGCCGGTGGCCACTTCCCGGCCGGGGGTGTATGTCTGCGGCGCCCTGGCCGGCCCCAAGGACATCCCCTATTCGGTCATGGAGGCCTCGGCGGCCGCCGGCGCCGCGGCCACCCGGCTCAGCGACCGCCGTTTCACTCAGGTGACGGCCAAGACCTACCCGCCCGAGCGCCAGGTGGCGCAGGAGCCCCCCCGCATCGGGGTGTTCATATGCAACTGCGGCATCAACATCGGCGGCGTAGTGGACGTCCACCAGGTGGCGGAATACGCCCGGACGCTGCCCCACGTGGTGTTTGTGGAGGAAAACCTTTACACCTGCGCCCAGGACACCCAGGACCGCATGAGCGCCATCATCGCCGAGCAGGGTTTGAACCGGGTGGTGGTGGCGGCCTGCTCCCCCCGCACCCATGAGGCCCTGTTCCAGGAGACCATGAACAACGCCGGCCTGAACAAGTACCTTTTTGAGATGGCCAACATCCGCAATCATGACTCCTGGGTGCACGCCCAGACCCCGGAGCTGGCGACGGCGAAAGCCAAGGATCTGGTGCGCATGGCGGTGGCCAAAGCAGCCTTGCTGGATCCCCTCGCCGAGGCAGAGGTGTCGGTGACCCAGAGCGCGCTGGTGGTGGGTGGCGGGGTGGCGGGGCTGACCGCGGCCCTCACCCTGGCCCGGCAGGGCTACCCGGTGCACTTAGTGGAGCAAGGGGGGGAGCTGGGCGGGGCTGCCCGCCGCCTGTTGGCCACCTATAAGGGCGAAGACGTGGCCGCCTTTCTTGACCGGCTGGCCAACGAGGTGGCCGCGGATCCCAACATCACCCTGCATCTCCACAGCCGCCTGCGCGAGGTGCAGGGGTTCGTGGGCAATTTCACCAGCCGGGTGGACACTCCCGCCGGGTTCCTCACCCTGGAGCACGGGGTGGCAGTGTTGGCCACCGGCGCCAAAGAGGCCCGCCCCCGGGAATATCTCTACGGTGCGCACCCCCAGGTGGTGACCCAACTGGAGCTGGACGAGCTCCTGCGCCGGGAGGACCCCCGGCTCCAGGGGCTGGAAAGCCTGGCCTTCATCCAGTGCGTGGGCTCCCGGGATGATGAGCACCCGTATTGCTCCAAGGTCTGCTGCACGCATTCGGTGAAGGCGGCCCTGGAGATCAAACGGCGCTTCCCGGAGGCTGCGGTGACCATCCTGTATCGGGATATGCGCACCTATGGCCCCCGGGAGGACCTTTACATCGCCGCCCGGGAGCAGGGCGTGCTCTTCGCCCGTTATTCCCTGGACCGGAAACCCCAGGTCAGTGAGGAGGGCGGACGACTCTCCCTGAAGTTTGTGGACCCCATCCTGGGACGGGCGGTGCGGATGCCGGTGGATCTTCTCTGCCTGGCCGCGGCCATCGAATCCCACCACGACCAGCAATTGGCCCAGATGTTCCGGGTGCCCCTGGACGGCGACGGTTGGTTCCTGGAGGCCCACCAGAAACTGAGGCCGGTGGATTTTGCCAATGACGGCATCTTCTTATGCGGTATGGCCCACTACCCCAAGCCCCTGGAGGAGAGCATCGCCCAGGCCCAGGCCGCGGCCGCCCGGGCCGCCACAGTGTTGGCCAAGAAGAGCCTTAGGGTGAGCGGCCTGGTGTCCCGCATCACCCCGGAACTCTGCTGCGGTTGCCAGATCTGCGTCAACGTCTGTCCCTACCAGGCCATCAGCTATGACGAAACGCAGGGCGTGGCGGTGGTCAACGAGGTGCTTTGTAAGGGATGCGGCAATTGCGCCGCCGCCTGCCCCTGCGAGGCGCCTTTGCTCATGGGGTTTACCAACCGGCAATTGTATGCCCAGATCAAGAATGCCCTGGCCTTTTAAGAACACCGGAAGAGGAGAGGTTATGGAAACGCCCTTCGAGCCGAAGTTGCTGGCCTTTGTCTGTAATTGGTGCGCCTATGGGGCCGCCGACCTGGCCGGAGTGAGCCGCCTGCAATATCCGGCCAACGTCCGGCTGCTCCGGGTCATGTGTTCCGCCACGGTCTCGCCGCACCACATCCTCCGGGCCTTGCAGAGCGGGGCGGACGGCATCCTGGTGGGCGGCTGACACCTGGGGGACTGCCATTACCTGTACGGTAATCACATGACCAAAAAGCGGATGGCGTTTTTACAGGAATTCTTACAATTTGTCGGCCTGGGGGGGAGATTGCGCCTGGAATGGATCTCCTCAGCGGAGGCCAATAAGTTTGTCCAGGTGGTGAGCGACTTCACCGAGCAGATCCGCCGTCTGGGCCCCAGCCCCCTAAGGAAGGGCGGCCTGGCCCTGGCGTCCCTGGCCTTTACCCCGACTCCCCAGGCTGCCGGCCAGGCGGCCTGCGCTTGCGGCCACGGGGCGGGGGGGACCTCGCCGGCCGCCCAGGAGGTGCACTGATGGCCGACCTGAAAGACACGGTGCGCGACTGGCTCACCACCGGCAAAGTGGACCTCTTCCTGGGCTACAAAGAGGTGGATGGACACCCCCTTCCCCATGCCTTTCGCAAAGAGCGTCTCGAGGAGGTGGAGGACTTGCTGGTGAGCCAGGCCCGCTACCCATTGGAAAAATTGGCCGCCGGCATTTGGCAGGCCCGGCCTGACCTGAAGATCGGTCTTTTGGGCCGCGATTGCACCCGCCGGGCCTTGAACGTGCTGCTGGTGCATCAGCAAATCCCGCCGGGACAGGTGGAGGTGTTGGAGGTGGGCTGCTGCCCTTCGCCCCTGAAACCGCGGCCTGACTGCTCGTCCCTGTCCCCCCGGAGCTGGGGGCCGGTGAAACAGACCGAGGGCATCGACAACAACCTGACGCCGGACCAGTTCGAGGCCTACAGCCAGGAGGAACGCTTCGACCGCTGGCTCTATGAGTTCCAGAAGTGCCTGAAATGTTACGGCTGTCGGGATATCTGCCCGGTGTGCTTCTGCCGGGAGTGCTCCCTGGAACATCCGGACCTGCTGGAGACCGGCGGCGTGCCGCCGGAGGTGCCCCTCTTCCACCTCATTCGGGCGGTGCACATGGCGGGCCGCTGCATCGACTGCGGCCTGTGCGAGGACGCCTGTCCGGTGGATATCCCCCTGCGGCTCCTGTATCGCAAGGTAAACCTCATTGTCAAGGATCTGTTCGGCTATGAAACCGGCGCCAGCCTTCTGCAACCGCCCTTCAGCCTTCTGGGGGAGGCGGCCGTCAGCGCCGGGGAATCCCAGCGGACCAAAGGCTGACCCCAGCGGGCGGCGTGGAGATAGGCCATGTATAAACTCGTTCCTTCGGTATGTTCTTATTGCGGCACGGGCTGCGGCGTACTCTTCGCGGTGTTGGATGACCAGATTCTGGGCACCCTGCCGTTGAAAACCCACCCCGTCAATGAAGGGAAACTGTGCATCAAGGGTTGGAACCTGCACGAATACGTGACCAGCCCCATGCGCCTGACCAAGCCCCGCATCCGGATTAACGGCCGCCTGCACCAGGTCACCTGGGAGCGGGCCATCGGCTTCGCCGCCGACCGGCTCAAGGCCATTGTGGCCCAGCACGGGCCGGACAGCGTGGGCGTCCTGGCCTCGGCCAAGATCACCAACGAGGAGAACTACCTCCTGCAAAAATTCGCCCGGGCGGTGGTGGGCACCAACAACGTGGATCACTGCGCCCGCCTCTGACACTCCTCCACGGTGGTAGGTCTTACCGCCGCCTTCGGGAGTGGGGCCATGACCAACTCCATTGCCGAAATCGAGGATGCGGCCTGCATCTTCGTCATCGGCTCCAACACCTCCGCCTGCCATCCCCTCATCGCCCGCCGGGTCCTGAGGGCCCGGGAAAAGGGGGCCAAGCTCCTGGTGGCCGACCCCCGACGCATCCATTTGGGGCTGTTCGCCGACGTGGCCGTCAATCACCGGGTGGGCAGCGACGTGGCGCTGCTGAACGGCATGATGCACCTGATTCTGAAAAACGGCTGGGAGGACCAAGACTTTATCAAGGAGCGCACCGAGGGGTTCGAGGAGCTCAAAGCGGCTCTGGCGGACTATCCGCCGGCCCGGGTCCAGGAGATCACCGGGGTCAGCGCCGCCGACCTGGAGAACCTGGCCCGCCTCTACGCCACCCACCGGCCGGCCGCCATCCTTTATACCATGGGCATCACCCAGCACATCACCGGGGTGGACAACGTCAAGGCCATCTGCAACCTGGCCATGCTCACCGGCAACGTGGGCTTTGCCAGCGCCGGGGTCAATCCTTTGCGGGGCCAAAACAACGTCCAGGGCGCCTGCGACATGGGGGGCCTGCCCAACGTCTTCCCCGGCTATCAGGCGGTAACCGTCCCGGAAAACGTCGCCAAGTTTTCCCAGGCCTGGGGCCGGCCCCTCTCGGACAAACCCGGCCTGACCATCATGGAAATGGTCCAAGCCATTGATGAGGGGAGAATGAAGGCCCTGTACGTGGTGGGAGAAAACCCCAAGCTCAGCGACCCAGACATGAACCACCTGCGCCATGCCCTGGGGAAGCTGGATTTGCTCATTGTCCAGGAATTGTTCCTCTCCGAGACGGCCCAGGGCGCGGACGTGGTCTTCGCGGCGGCCTCGGTGGCCGAAAAAGACGGCACCTTCACCAACACCGAGCGCCGCTGCCTGCGCCTCAACAAAGCCATCGAGCCGGTGGGGGAGAGCCTGCCCGACTGGGAGATCATCAGCCGACTGGCCACCGCCATGGGCTACCCCATGTCCTACGGGAGCGCGGAGGAGATTTTCCGGGAGATCGCCTCCCTGACCCCAAGTTACGCCGGCATGAGCTACCAACGGCTGGGAATCAATGGCCTTCAATGGCCCTGCCCCACCCCGGAGCATCCGGGGACCAGGTTCCTGCACAAGGACCGCTTCACCCGGGGCCGGGGCAAGTTTCACGCCATCGCCTATCAGGACCCGGCGGAGCTGCCGGATGCCGAATACCCGTATTTTCTGACCACCGGCCGCATGTTCGCCCACTACCACACCGGCACCATGACCCGGGTGTCGCCCCACCTGGACCGGGAACAGCCCACCGGCTACGTGGAAATCAACCCGGTGGACGCGGCCCGGCTGCACATTCAGGAAGGGGACCAGCTGGTGGTGTCCTCCCGGCGGGGCCGCATCGAGGTGCCGGCCAAAATCAGCCCGTCGGTCCTGCCCGGCAACCTGTTTCTGCCCATTCATTTCGGCGAAAATCCCACTAATGTGCTCACCAGCGCCGAGGCCCTGGACCCGTTGGCGAAAATCCCGGAGTTCAAGGTGAGCAAGGCCCGGGTGGAAAAATTGGTGGAATCATGATAAGATAGAGTTGCGAAACCCCGGCGGCGGGCGGGCTTGGGCTCCGAAACGGATCGTATTGCCAACCCTTGGCTGCCTCCTGCCTCAGGGATGGGTTATGAGTCCCCACAGGAAGACCTATAATTTGGCCATCGTGGGCGCCGGGCGGCAAGGCATGGCCATTCTGGAAGCCCTGGTGCCCCCGCGGGGGGAGAGCCAGCCCCTCAAGGTGGTGGGGGTGGCGGATCTGAACCCCCAAGCCCCCGGCCTCCTCTATGCTTATCGTCACAACCTCTTTGTGACCCTGGATGTCGCCGATCTGTTGCAGCTGCCGGAGATGGATATCATCGTCAACGCCACCGGCCATCCGGAAGTTTCCCGCCAGATTGAGGAGCAGGTGGACGGCCGGCTCATGGTGCTGAATGTGGACCGGCCTGCCCAATTGGAGGACTTCTGGGATCTCATTTCTATGGACCTCACTCCGGCCCGGGAAGACGCACCCCTCAAGGTCGGTTTGGTGGGAGGCGGCAAAGGGGGCTATGAAATCCTCCAACACCTCACCCATGACCGGCGCCCCCGCCAGCGCATCACCATCATCGGGGTGGCGGACACCAATCCCGAAGCGCCGGGCATGGTACTGGCCCGGGAATTGGGGATTCCCACCTTTCCCACATGTCTGGAGCTTTTGGCCAAGGACCCGGATCTGGTGCTGGAGCTGACCGGCGACCCCGAGGTGCGGGAGCGACTCTTACAGGAAAAAGGCCCGAACACGCAAATCATTGACCATGTGAAGGCGCGGCTGTTTTGGGACCTTCTGAAGCGGGAAGATGACCGAGTGCGCAACAAGGTGGCCCAGGAAATCAAGCTGGCCGGGCAGCGCACCCGCTTCCAGAGGATTTTCGACCATTTGCCCGACCCGGTCATCGTGCTGCGCTCCAACTATTTGGTGGAAGAGGCCAACCTGCCGTTTCTGCACCGCTTCGGGAAGAAGGCCGAAGAAGTGGTGGGGAGGCCCTGCTATGAGGTGTTCCATGAATTCGACGAGCCCTGCGACCGCAAAGGCATGACCTGCCCGCTGCCCCGGGTGCTGGAGGAGCGCCAGACCGCCCAAGTCCTGCAAACGGATGTGAACCCCGATGGCTCCATCCGCTACGATGAAATCACCATGTCCCCCTTGTGCCCTCCGGAAGGAACGCAGCGGCGGGTCATTGAGGTCATCAAGGACGTCACGGAACGCAAGAAGCTGGAAGAAGACTTACAGAACTCGGAGCGCCGGACCCAGGAGCTATTAGTGGAGGCCATGAAGGCCAAGTCCTTCTTGGAAACCATCGTCAACGGCATCGCGGACCACATGATGGTCATCGACCTGGACTACCGGATCGTTGAGGTCAACCGCCCCCTGTTGGAAATGGTGGGGCTTAGGCGGGAGCAGGTGGTAGGCAAGCACTGCTATGAGGTGTCGCACCATTTGCAGGAGCCCTGCTCGCTGCCGGACCACCCCTGTCCACTCAAGGAGGCGGTAGCCACGGGCAAAGCCGCCTCCGCCACGCACGTCCATTTCGACAAAGACGGCCGGGAGCGCTATTACCATGTCGTCTGTCATCCCCTCTATGACGAAAAGGGCCGCCTCCACCGGGTGGTGGACCTGTCCCGGGATATTACCCAGGAGGTCATGGCTCGCACCCGGGCCCTGCATGAGGACAAGATGGCCTCGCTGGGGAAGCTGGCGGCCAGTGTCGTGCATGAGATCAATAATCCCCTTACCGGCATCCTGAATTTTGTGAAGCTGATGCAGAGCATGGTGGCGCAGGGGGCGCTCAGCGAGGCGGACTTTACGGACCTGAAGCGCTATCTCGACACCGTCTATGCCGAGACCTCCAGGATAAGCCGCACCCTGGCCAACCTGCTCACCTTCTCCCGCAAACGCCAGCCGGAATTCAAGGCGCTGGCCCTCAATCAAGTGCTGGAGGAGGCCCTGGCCCTGGTGGCCTACCAGATGCGGCTCCAGGGCATCAGCGTGGAGCGCCGCTTCGCCCCGGATCTCTACCCGGTGCTGGCGGACCGGGGCCAAATGAGCCAGATGTTTTTGAACCTCTTTTTGAACGCCATCGACGCCATGCCCGAAGGAGGCAAGCTCACTTTGGAAACCCGCAACGGCAGGCGCCAGAACGTCGTGGTTAAGGTCACTGATACGGGCAGGGGAATTCCCAAGGAGCATATCACCCAGATCTTTGAACCGTTTTTCACCACCAAAAAGACCTGTGCCGGCGCCGGATTGGGGCTTTCAGTGGTATATGGCATCATCCAGGATCACAAGGGCACCATCAAAGTGGACAGCGTCGTGGGCCGGGGTACCACCTTTACCATTCGCCTGCCTGCCGTAAAACCAGGAGAAGAACATGTCGCCGCATAAGCAGATCAGCATCCTGGTGGTGGATGACGAGCCCTGCATCCGGGAGTCCCTGAGCGGTTGGCTCAAGCGGGGCGGTTACCAGGTGGACACCGCCCCGGACGGCTTCACGGCCTTGGCCAAAAGCCAGCAGACGCATTACGACATCATGCTCATTGATGTCAAGATGCCGGAAATGGACGGTCTTACTCTGCTGAAGAAACTGAAAGAGCATGACACCGACACCGCCATCCTCATGATGACCGCCCACGGCGACATCCATGATGCGGTGCAGGCCATTAAAATGGGCGCCCATGACTACCTGCTCAAGCCCTTTGAGTTGGAGGAGTTGAACTGCACCATCGAAAAACTCATTGAGATGCAGAACCTGGCCATGGAGAACCTGATTCTCAAGGAGCGCCTGGCCACCATCACCCGCTTTGAGAACCTGGTGGGTCAGTCGCCGGTAATGTTGAAGCTGTTTGAAAGCATCCTGGAGGTGGCCCAGACCGACGCCACGGTATTGATTACCGGGGAGACCGGCACCGGCAAGGAACTGGTGGCCCGGGCCATCCACGCCCAGAGCCCCCGGTGTTACGGCCCCTTCATCGCCATCAACTGCGGCGCCTTCACCGAGCACCTGTTGGAGAGCGAACTTTTCGGGCATGAAAAAGGCGCCTTCACCGACGCCAAGTACACCAAGAAGGGCCGCCTGGAAATGGCCAACGGCGGCACCCTCTTCCTGGACGAAGTGGGCGACATCTCCATGAAGATGCAGATCGACCTGCTAAGAGTCCTGGAAACCCACGAATTCACCCGGGTGGGAGGCACGGCCACCTTAAAGAGCGACTTCCGGGTCATTGCCGCCACCAACCAGGATCTCCAGGAAGCCATCCGCAACAAGACCTTCCGGCAGGATTTGTATTACCGCCTGAACGTCTTCCATATCAAGGTGCCGCCCTTGCGGGAACGGGTGGAGGACATCCCCCTTTTGGCCCAACATTTCCTGCGGCGCTACGCGGCGGAGACCAAAAAGAAGATCGACTCCATCGAAAAAAAGGCCTTGGAGGCCATGAAGCAGTATCCCTGGCCAGGAAACGTACGGGAGTTGGAAAACGCCATCGAACGGGCGGTGGTGGTGGGAAAGGGCCGGCAGATCAAACTGTCTGATCTGCCCTTCCTAACGGCCGGCGAGGTGCCGGATTACGGCGAGCTCTCTTTGGAGGAAATGGAGCGCCAGCACATCGCCCGGGTGTTGGCCACCAAGGGAAGCAATCTCTCCCATGTGGCCCGGGTGCTGCGCATCAACCGCTCCACCCTATACGAGAAAATCAAGAAGTACGGCCTGTCCACTTAAAGGGCCGGGCGGCCGGGAACCGCGGCGCGTTCGCTCTCAAGGACCCGCTGTCCGCAGTTCCTCCTGCCCACGGCCCGGCGCCTCCCTTTCCCCCCTTCTGAAACCGCAAGCCCTCGTGCCCCTTGTGCGGGGCGCCTCGTGCCTATCATGGGCAGGCCTTTTTCCGAGGCCCGGCCGGTGGTCCGGCCAGGGCCTCAGACGGTATGGAGGAATTCATGCACCAGACGCTCCCAGCCGAGCTGGGGGTAGGCGCCATAGATGTCATCCAGGAGGCAGCCGCCGGTGGGCATGGTAACTCCTGCCACCGACTCCAAAAGATGCAGCAACCGATGGGACTCATGCTCAATCCAGGCCAAGTTGCACTGCCCGAAGAGCATCTTTTCCAGGTCTTTTTTGAGGTTGTCCGGGGTGACCAAACAAAGCCAGCCCTCGCCATAGGGATCGTCGTGGGCCAATTGCGGCTTTTTAAGCACCTTGGGGTTGACCACTTCCACAATGCCGCTTAAGGGCGCCAGCACATCAGCATTTTTCCCCCGGCGGGTGAGTGTCAACGCCACCCGATCGGCCCGGATCTCCTCGCCCACCTCCGGGAGCCGCAACTGCTCGGCCGGACCCAGAACCCGCTGGCAAAAGTCGTCCAGACCGATGCGCACCCGGCCGGCATTCTCCAGCGCCACCCAGGTGTGACCCCGGTGGAGGAAGCTGGAGGTGGGCACCTTGATGCCGAACACCTCCTGGAGCCGGGGGCGCTCCGGGGCCAGGAAGAAGTCAAACTGCTCCTCCAGAAGCTCGTCAAAGGAGCATTCGTGGCAGAGCATGGTTTTCATGAGGCGGCACTTCTGCTTTTCTCCGAAGCGTTGCCGCATCTTTTCTTCCCATGAGGTTTTGGCGGCCGCCTCCTGCCCCTGTTTCCGGGCCTTGAGGCGGGCCAGGTTGGCGGTGGCAGCTTCCGTCAGGGCCCGGTCCAGCTCGCAGTGGTCACAATCAAAATCCTTGTCACAGATCTTGTAGTCAATGACCCCGGCTTCCATCCAGATGCAAGGCTTCCTGCCTTCGGTGAGTTCTGCTACCATGTGCGTGCCCTGCCTTTCCTCTGCATTCCAGGAAGGACGGGACGTAGATGGTCACCGCCCCGTCCCCGCTGGCGTGGTCTGTGCATCATCTCCCCTTCCAGGTGCGCTTGTCCCAGTTGTCCCAGCCTTCAAACCCCCGCCGGGAGGAAGGGGCGGTGAGGCTCCGGAGGAAAAAGCCCTGCACCAATTTGCGCCACCCCAAGTCCGGGAAATGGCCGTACACATCATCCACAATCGTCCCGCCGTCCTGGAGGGTGAAGCCCACTTTGGTGCCCATCATTTCCAGGAGTCGGTGGGTCTCCTCATCAATCCACTGGGCAGTGGCCTCGCCGGAAACCAAGTTGTAAAGGTTCTGTTGGAGGTTGATGGGTTCCATCAACGCAATCCACCCCTTGCCATACGGGTCGTCATGGATCAGAGAGGGTTTCTGACGCACCTCCTCATTCACCGCAATGACCCTGCCGTCCACCGGAGCCACAAAGGAAGCCTTGCTCCCCTGCCGCAGCAGGGAGAGGAAAATGTGATCCTGATAGTAAACCTTGCCCACCTCCGGAAATTTCACGCCGTCGGCCGGACCCAGGATTTTCTGGGAGAAGTCATCCAAGCCGACCCGCACCTGATCCGGCCTTTCCACCACCACCCAGGAATGACCCCGGTGCAGATAAAAGATCTCGGTGGGCACCCGAAATCCGAAGATTTCTGCCATCTTGGTGTGGGATTCCATGGTGTTGCCCTCCTTGCGGGTTTGTCTGCCAAAGAAGCAATGACTGTGCCAACCAACGCTATTCGCATAACTTACTGAAATAATTATGCTATAGATCATTTGCACCTCGGGCTGCCCTTGGGCCGGGTTGTGGGAAAAGCCTACAGGCATTTTTTGTAAAAACGACTAACCTATCCATTTTACATATTTTTTCCTTCTTTGTACTTTCGTTGTAAATTCCCACGCCTGCCTGAAGGTAATCAAGGGAGCGTCGCCT